>Ga0207137_1101_pt1 | contig 20543 bp, 17 predicted proteins | sample Alteio_BWMinHeat_9_FD_153572 | JGI IMG/M metagenome (GOLD analysis project Ga0207137, IMG submission 153572) | Enriched cells from forest soil in Barre Woods Harvard Forest LTER site, Petersham, Massachusetts, United States -... | ecosystem: Environmental > Terrestrial > Soil > Temperate forest >...
TCCGAATCCCGCGATTCAAGATTAGGAAAATGTGATGACAAAGGTAATTAAATTGGACATTGCGTTGCGCATCATGCGCAGGGATAAGATTGCCGAAGATATCTATTTGTTTGAACTTCGCCGCCTGAATAACGATGAGCTTCCGAAATTCACCGCGGGAGCACACGTGATGATTCGAGTACCGAACGGACTTACTCGAAAATACTCGCTTTGCAATAACCCTGCCGAACGAAATCGTTATCTTGTCGCGATCAAACGCGAGGTTACCGGACGTGGGGGGTCGAACAGCTTAATCGACGAGACGAAAGTTGGTGATGAACTGACAGTCTCAATGCCAGTAAACGATTTTGGCTTGCCACCGCGAGCACAGGATTTCCTTTTTATTGCTGGCGGCATTGGCATCACGCCAATCATGGCGATGATCCACGAGGTTATGGCGCAAGGTAAAAGGTTTAGACTTTATTATTGCACCCGGTCGCCGGAGAGGACGGCGTTTTTTACCGAGCTGAGCAAACCAGAAATCAAGGGCAAGGTCTTGATTCATCATGACCACGGTGACCTGATTTGCTCACTTGATCTGGCGCCGATTCTGCAAGAACGAAAAAATCGCGAGCACCTGTATTGCTGCGGGCCACGCGCACTAATGGAAGCGGTACGCAAGATGACCCAGCATTGGTCATCGGCGGCTATCCATTTCGAGGCTTTTAACGATGCCGAGACGCACAAGCCTGGCGATCGACCGTTCAAAGTGCGGCTTGCTCGATCCCGTGAAACGATGGAGGTGCCTGCGGACAAGACGATCCTCGAAGTCATGCGTGCGAAAGGTCACATAGTGCCGAGTTCGTGCGAGGGTGGTACATGCGGGACCTGCCGTACCAAACTCACCGCTGGGGAAGCCGATCACCGCGATCTCTTCCTCGCCGAGGATCAGCGCGCCGATGACATCATGATCTGCGTATCGCGGGCTCATTCAACGGTGATAGAGATAGATCGCTGACCAGCGCCACCCAATTAAGCCACCGCCAGATCAGGCTGCGCCAGCGCAATAATCTCTGTCCCGCTGGTACAAAAAAGCCGTCAGGCCAATTTAACCGCGGATTTCGTAGCGAAGCGAATTTATTAACCGCTAAACGGTCTTAGATGGAATGAACCGCCCGCCTCTGACGGTATAAATTCGCTCGGAATTTTGCCTAAGCTATCACCTCGGGGCTCAACAGCGAAGCGGTATGTCTTCCCCGCAATGGCTTCAAAATTAATGACATAGCGCCCCGGCATGAGATCACCTGAAACGGCAATGGAGGTTTTCCCGGCAGGTAAGTCGGCGGTGTAGATTTCATCTGGGCCAAGTCGGGCAGCCGCTGTTCCGTTCACTTCAACGCTTGCAAACACTGTGCCCAAGAGAACATATGAGCCCATACGTTTAACAACGATCTGGGCCATCCCATCTTTAACTGGAGTTGGCTCAAGTTTTGCTGATGCGCAGCTTGCGAGACACAACAAGCCGAAAATAAAAAGATGTCGGGTCATTTTACTCTCGACAAGATTTTGTGGACGATAAGATTGTAGAGTGTTCCCAATTTTCGACGTCACAATACGAATAATGACAATAGCTATCTTGCGGGCCGTTGTCGCTGGGTTGGGGCTTCACTTGAGCCCATGAACGCCCGCGCTTAGCAGAATCAAAGGGCTTTCTCAGCGCGCGCCACGAGATATTCTCTTGATCCATGAGCATGCAACATCTGGCAGCTAACACGCCGGAACATCTTGATGCAGATCGGATGGTTCGATGGCGGCGATCAGGCCTGCGAGCAGATCGTCGGACTCCTGCAAACGCCCTCGAGCTTCGGTACAACCGGGGTGAGAATCATCCCGTGAAGGATCAACGGTAATTGCGCGCCGAAACTCGACAAGCGCCGCCTTACTTATCCATAGGACCTAAACTATTGATAAGCTTAAGATAAACCATGATAATTCACGGTTTGTAACAAAGCGTTTCGCAAGACCTCGCTACTTTTAGTTGTGGTCTGGCAGAACGAAGCCAACGCAGGCCACCCGATGCCGATAACTCAGACCAGAGGATCAAGCCGAGGTACGGATTAGGAAAATTCATTTTCAGGGGGTCGGCGTAGTTCAAACGGTCAAGTGAGACGCGGACCATTCACATCACGGCAATAAGTATGAAGTATGAGCTAATTCTCAAAAGACTTTGATGACACCGACGCGTGGCAACGCCGTGACGATAAAGCCAAAAATGTCGATCCATTTTTCCTGCGCAGGCGCGACGAAAGACGGCGGAGTGGCGCCGCTCGCCCGGTGCAGCATCGCGATCGCATGCAGGCACAATATCATGCAGACGCCCCAGTTCGACAGCCATCGCGCGTAGTCATACGCAACCACGCAGATAATCACGTATGCGACCGAGATGACGGCGATGGCCGTGATCGCGATGCCTCGATGGGTGCGATTAGAGGTACCTGCAATCAGCCGTCGCATAAAGGCGCCGAGCGGCCAATGGGCCGCGATCAACAGCACAACGAGCGGCATTCTCTGCAGTTGCGCCGGCCACATCTGCGCGGTGTTGTGCATTTCACCGGCAATCGTCGAGTACCAGGCACCCATAGAGATGAGGGTCAATGGATCGGCGGCTCTTGCCAGCATGTCATTGTTCATGGTCTCCGCTGGAACTGGCGGGGTCCCGAAAAACATCAGAGCGAACGCCAGGCCGGCAATCACTACGGCCGAGGCACCGGTCGTCATCAGATCGCCTGCCGAAAATGATCGGAGGCAATAAATTCGCACGATCCAGATGAACGCGATGGTGGGGAGATAGAGCAGGAAATGAAGGTGATGGATCAGCAGCAAGATGATGCAGCCGGCGGTGACCAAGAGCGGAAACAATGCGTTGACCGGCAGCAACATCATGATAATCGCGAAAAGGCAGCCGAAAATATCGAAATAGCCCAATGTAAAGATGAAATTCTTGAAGACGAACGGGGATCCGAAGGTAAACACAAAGAGCTGCAACCGGTCGGCGCCAAACCCGAACGTTCGTTTGAACATCACAACAAATAACGCCGCCGTTAGCAGGCAGAGCGCGCCGCCCATGATCAATAAGTCTGAGTAGTGTACCTTCGATTCGAACAAAGCGAGCACTGAGCCGACAAAAGCGCGTTTGGCAAAGCCAAAATGATACGTAGCCAGCAGAAAGGAATATTGATTTTCAGAATAGTCGTTGAAAATCTTGTTGTAGAAAAGTATCACCATGATCGCGACATTGATCGCGAGCAGAAAGCCCCACAGCCTCTGACGCCTGACGGCGTCGACGAAGTCACTGGTAACCCTATTCATAGCTGAGCAAATGCCTTTCACCGACTGTCGCACAACCAGGATTAAATTTGATTGGCCACCTCGAACCGGCGTTCCACTTGCAGGGCATCAATGCGTTTCAATCAAAACCGGTCGAATGCAAAGGCTTAATCAAACGAAAGCCGCCTGCCAAGATAGGCGAGCGCAGCCGGATAGGTTGCATGCATGACTCGCCACAGCGAACGCGCTTTTGTCGCCGTCCTTGGCTTGATCGCAGCCTATCTCCTGATCTGGCCGTTCTGGCGAGCGTTTTTTCCGATGGAGATCACCACAAATGAGGGCTGGAACGCTTATTACCAAGATGCCGCCTTGCATGGCACCCTCTACCCGCCAGCCGACGCACTCATCGTCAATAATTATCCGCCGCTATCATTTTATGGGATCGGATGGCTGAGCCAATGGTTCGGCGATTCGCTGTATGTCGGCCGTGCGATCTCTGCGCTCTCCGTGCTTGGATTGGGGATCGTCATCGCACTGGCGGTGCGCCGCTTGGGCAGCGGTAAAATTGCGGCGGCAATCGCAAGCACCTGGTTTGTTGCGGTCATAGCCGGATCTTTCAATCGTTTTGTGGCGATGAATGATCCCCAACTATTCGCACAATTCATCATGACGGGCGCGCTGGTCTGGTTTCTCGCCCGTGATCGGCACGGTTTGTCGGCAGTTCCCCCCGTCTTACTCATGGTTGTGGCAGGCTTCATCAAGCACAACATTGTCGTCATTCCTGCCACTGTATTGCTGTGGCTTGCATTGCGCGACGGACGGCGTGCGCTGCTCCCGATTATGGCAGGTGTCTTGGCTGCGTTGGCGGGCCTGCTGATCTGCTTTGCCGTCTACGGCGAGGCGTTCGCCTCCAACATGCTCGCAGTGCGCGAATACCGCTTGCTGCGTATTCTGAGCAGTGTTGGGCGCCTGCAATGGGTGATCCCAGCAATGGTAATTTGGGCGATCTGGGCTTGGCATGCCCGCCAAACGCCGGTGGCCCGCTTTACCGCGCTCTATATCGCAATCGGGCTCTTGGTCTATCTGGTGCAATGGGCAGGAGAAGGTGTAGTCGACAACGCGCAGTTCGATCTCGTGATAGCCGTTGCCATTGGACTTGGCGTGGCATACGAGCACATCGGCGAAATCAAACGGGCGCCGTTCTGGAGTATTGTGCGCCTACGCGCCCTGGTCGTTGGAATTCTGGTGATACGCCTTCTGGCAACTGGTCGGATCGAATCATTTTTGATTTTGTTCGATCCAGCCTATCGCGCGCAATTTCCGATCCAAGCCGCTATCGTTGAAAGTGAAACCAAGCGGGTTGCTGCAATCAAGGGCGATGTCTGGTGCACACTGAAAGTGATCTGCCGTCGCGCTGGCAAACCATTCGCTGGCGATGATTTTAAAGTTGAGCAGATGCTCGCCACAGGTAAAATCACGAAAACCGAGCTTGACGTATTGTTGAAAAACCGAGGTATTACATACGCCACCATCGATGAGCGAGCAGAAACAATTTCGCTCAATCGCGACCTAGTTCGGATGTGGTGGTTCGGCGATAAAAGCTAATCGAGACTTCCCGAAGATACGCTTCCTCGATCAGGATTTAGCGGGTGGAATCGGGGTTCGGCTCGTTTCACAAACAACCGCCGCGCCGGTTACACTTGCACCCAATTTTGGGTGCGATCGTCCGCGTTAACCAATAATTAACGATAATCTTCCTCAGGGCAGGCCACGAGATATTGTCTTGGTCCATGACCGCGCGACATATCATTTGGCCGCTGACACGCCGGAAAATCTTGATGCTTCTGGCTGCGATTTTTATCGCATGGTCGTGGTACGTGCAGAAGCCTGCGCCGGCGGCCACGCCCAATGAACAGGTGATCGAGTACCTTTATACGCTCGACAGTGCCGTAAAGACCTTGACCGAACATCAGTCGTCAGCCGCGATCGCATAGATCTCAAGCGCGCGCCGATATTGCGACCACGCCTGCGAGGTCGTCATTCCTCGTACAGTGTGCGAACGAGCACACGAACCGATGGACACTCGTCCGCGAGGCGGCGAGCGAGTATGATGCCGTTGAGTTCGGCCATCGAGACACCGCGACATCCGGCAGTTTTTCACGGATCAGCTTTAGGACCGCCTGCCCGCCGTTCTTGCTCTTGCGCTCGCACAATGCGGTGGCGCAGGTCATCGCGTTCGGTCGTGGTGGCGATGAGCCTTGCTTCCGCTTCGTCGCGCTCGGCCACACGCCGTTCAATGAGGTCATGAGCCGCCATGAGCGATTGACCCAATTCATACACTTCTTGAATTTCGATTGGCGGAATTGCAATGGCCCCGGTTGATCCTAGACCGACTGCTGGACCGGTTAGCGCTCGGATCGATCGGCCGATTCGAATGCTAATAGCTCTGGCCAGGAGACCGCCCGTGACCAGCAAGATCACCGCTGCGACCACATTGACTAAAAGCGATTGCCGCAAAAAAGTGATCAATCCTGCCTTCGGGATGCCAATCGCGACGGCCCAGCCCGATATCGTCGAGCGGCTGAAACCGGCGAGTGACATCATACCCTCTCGCGTAGTGCCCTCAAACGCGCCTTCCGGCTCTTCCGATAGCGCGTGCATATAGTCCGGCGAAACCTTCTTGCCGACAAGTCTATCGCCACCGATCGTACGGGCGACAATGGTTCCGGTGCTGTCCACGATCCCAGCCACCCAATCAGATGGAATTTTTTGTCGGAGCAGGATCTCATTGATGCGTTCGGGGAGTACGCCCATCGCAAGTCCATAGACCGCCTTGCCATTGGCGAATACCGGCACCTCGATACTAATGATGGGCGCCTGGGTGACTCCACCAATGAAAAGATCGGAAATAGCCGACTGGCCTGTTTGCAGTATGTGTCGCAGCTGATCGGGATTGCTATGCAGTGGCAGCGGTTCGCCAAATGGCTTTAGCGTGTTTAAAAGCTGCTGCTCATTGACATCAGTCAGAACGATGTTGTTGCCATTGGTGGTGCGCACCACTTCCTGCGCCACTTCGTAAAATTTCGCGAGGTCGCCAGACACCAAATAAGTGGAGTGCGCAAGAACTTGCAATGCATAACGAACGCCTATGAGTTCCGCATCAACCGCCTGCATGAGCGCGCGTGCCGTTCCAATGGTGTCGCGCTCAAGGCTTGCGCGCTCCTGCGTATAAGAGCGCACGATGATGAACGTCGCTACGATGGCCCCCGGCAGAATGCAGGCGACGACCAAATAGTTCAACCAGAAGCGGATTGTCCGACGAGGTGACGGCTCTACAACTGCGATTGGTCTCGATAACTTCATCTGTGCGGACCAGCTTCGTGGAGCTTATCAGCCATTCGTACCAGTTCTGCCAATGACTTCGCTCGCATCTTTCGCATAACCTTCCCGCGATGAACTTTTACGGTGATTTCGCTGAGCCCGAGTTCGGTGGCAATCAGTTTGTTTGGTCGGCCACTAACGACCTGCGCCATGACCTCTCGCTCGCGCGACGTCAGAGATGCAAAACATTCCCGCAATTCAGCGACAATTGCGGCCTCCTGGCGCCGGATGCGGTCACGTTCGATTCCCAGTTGAATTGCATCGAGCAAATCCTGATCGCGAAAGGGCTTGGTCAGGAACTCGATAGCGCCAGCTTTGATGGCTCGCACCGACATGGGGATATCGCCGTGTCCGGTGATGAAAATGATTGGAATATCGATATTGGATTTGGTCAGTTCGCGCTGGAAGTCGAGCCCATTTAGCCCCGGCAACCTGACATCGAGTACTAAGCATCCGGGTGCGTCCGGCCGCTTGGTCCGGAGGAATTCCGCCGTTGACCCGAACGACTGTGCCTCGAGGGCGACCGAGCGAAAAAGGCCATCGAGCGCCTTACGAACGGACGGATCGTCATCGATGAGGAAGACAACGGGTTTATCCTCACTCATGACCCGCCACTCGGCGAAATTGACCAGTGGGCTAAACGCATCATCATTTCGTCGGCGACCACAATCGCGGCTGTTTGGCTCAAGACGCCTCCGCCCGGTCCAACGGCAAGGTGAACTGAAAGACCGCACCACGGGGCGTGTTCGGCGTCGCCCACAGGCGCCCCCCATGGGCCTCAATGATCGAACGGCCGATCGCCAATCCCATGCCCATACCATTAAGCTTAGTCGTATAGAAGGCGTCGAAGAGGTGGTCGACGTTCCCAGGCTCCAGCCCGTGGCCGGAATCCTGAATTGTTATGAGTACGACTTTCGACCCGTCTTTCGCGGAGCTGACAACTAACTCTCGCGGTCCCTCGGCGACCGCACTTATTGCCTCTATGGCGTTGAGGGTCAGGTTGAGGATGAGTTGTTGCAATTGAATTCGATCACCGAAAATAAGCGGCAAGTCATTGGAGAGTCGAGTCCGCAGCGCAATACGATTTTTCTGAATTTCGCTCGCCACCAGCGCTGTGGTCTCAATGATGGTTTCGTTAATGCTCAACCAGTCCTCTTTGGCAGGAGCTCTTTTTGCAAGATTGCGAACCCGGCCGATCACCTCGCTTGCTCGGTTGGCGTCCTCGACGGCCTGCTCGACAGCTTGCCTTGCCTCTTTCAGATTGGGCGGGCGACCCGCCAGCCAGCGCAAGCAAGCCTTCCCATTGATCACTATTGCGGCGAGCGGCTGATTAACTTCGTGGGCAATCGAGGCGACGAGCTCTCCTAACGATACCGCTCGCGCGACATGCGCGAGTTGCGCCCGTGCCTCGTGCACGGCAGTCTCAGCCGATCGGATTTGTAAAACGAGGTAAGTTGTGACCGCAATCACAGAGAGGCTAATCACGCTGTTGATTAGACCTATGTTTGTAACAGGGGGGCTCACCAGACCACTCAAGATCGTGAGCGCCATACATCCTACGGCTACGAGTATGACACCACGCCGCCGACAAAAGCTGACCGACATCAGCACGACAGCGACATAAAAGACTTCAACAGCAAGATCTGAATCGGTAATGGTATCTAGAATGAAGATCCCCGTCGCGAGCGCACCGGTTGCGATGGGAAGAATTGTTGAGGTTTCCGAAAAGTATGACCGATGTTTCATCCAGGTTCTGTTTCCCCACCGATCTTACCTAATCCAAAGGATAAAGGCAGCAAACAGCTCGTCTATAATCATGACCGGATTCGAGTGATGAGGTGAAGTTTTATGCGTTGGCGCTCCACCTCAAGGGTCGCGATGTCTGGGAAGCGTCAAAAGCGGATACGGCGCGAAGTGGCTGACACACGGGACAATTGGTAGATTTCCGCCGCGGCCTTCTACTTTCGATCCAACCCTCGTAACACGTCGTCAAGCTGTTCGAGTTTCTTGGTCCGAACTCACATCACACCAGCGCCCTGCCTGATGGAAAAAGCGGCAGGGCGGCCTCGTTTGTACGGGGCGCGATCGGTCGGCGGCGTGCGAAACAGTGGCGCGGAAAAGTGCAAATTTACCTGAAGACAAAGTTATCCATCTGAATTCATTAGAGAAAATTTCTCACATATAAACCATTTACCCTGGCATGCTATACCTTGATATAGTTAGCTTAAACAAGGCTCTCCGACATTTAGGAAATCGGAGGGCCTACGGCGGGGACGCGTGTAATGAGGGAATTCAAGGCAATCTCGCAGTGGCTTGCCCAAGAGACCCCGCATAATCTGAGTATTGTCGATAGCCTGCCGGACCCGACTTTTTGGGCGGCCGGACACCGCCAGGTCTCCTTCAGCACGAATAATTATCTCGCATTAGCGTCGAGCCCGCGGCTGATCGCGGCGGCGCGGCGGGGGCTTGACACTTATGGCGTCGGAAATTGTGAGTCGCGGCTGCTCGGCGGCAATTTAGAAATCTACCACGCCCTCGAAAACAAGCTGGCCAAACTCAAGCGCAAGGATGGCGCGGTGCTATTCGCCACCGGCTATCTGGCCAACCTTGGCGTACTGTCATCGCTGCCTCGCACCGGACGGTACGCGCGCATCTACGGGTATCGCATGAGCGGCGTTCACAGCTACGCCTATTTTGGTGACGAATTTAATCACCTGAGCATTCGGGACGGCATCAGGAATTCCGGCGCAGAGCGCCACACCTATCGCCATTGCGACATCGACCACCTTGAGGCGCTGCTGCGCAGTTCCCAGGCGGACGGCAAAATTATCGCCACCGACGGCGTCTTCAGTCAGGATGGCGACATCGCGCCACTGCCGGACCTGCTCGCATTAGCCGAACGCTATGACGCGATGCTGTATGTCGATGACGCGCATGGCACCGGCGTGCTCGGAGCGCATGGCGAAGGCACCAGCGAGCATTTTGGCGTCACCAGCGAACGCCTCATTCAAATGGGGACGCTGAGCAAGGCCTATGGCGCAATCGGCGGATTTATCGCGGCCGATAAATACATCACCGAGATCTTGCGGCTGTCGTGTGGCGCCTATGGCTTCACCTCGACACTACCGCCAGATCAGGCCGTAGCGGTCAGCGAAGCCATCGATGCCTCGCGCGACGAACCGCAACGACGCGCACAGCTCTGGAACAACCAGCGCTATTTCATCAAGCGTATGGCGCAATTGCCCTACTCGCTTGTCGCAACCACGACGCCGATCGTTCCGATCATGATCGGTGACGAGTCGCTCAGTGACAAATTTTCGAACCTGCTTCGCGCAGAGGGCATCCATGTTGACGCGGTGAAATTTCCTGCGGTGCCGATGGGCAAATCGAGACTGCGGGTGCAACTCAATGCTGGGCATTCGCACGCGCAAATCGACCACTTCGTCGAAGTTCTGGAAGACCATCAGCATCTGGTCGGCGGTAAGAAATATCACACTCAACCCCGCCCCATCTTTGCTAAGGCCTGGGCCAGCAGTCCTACCGCGCGCCCGTGGGCAATCGCCGCGTTTACGGCGCTCACGCCAGGCTTGAACGCGGCACGTTCGGCTTTCGCCGGTTTACGCGATAAAGCCGCATCGGCCTTCGGTCGCACGTTTAGATCAATGAACCCCCACCAACTCGAGCTGCGGGCCTCACTGGCGTTAGTGACTCTGGCGAGCGCAATCCTGGTGGCGATCGATCTATCCTTCGACATCCCGCATTCCATCTTTGCTTATCTGCTACCGATTTTATTCGTCGCCACGCGATTCGGCAGATTAGAGGCGCTCGTCGTAACGACCGTTATTGGTCTTTGCGAGGCATTCTTTCTATATGCCCCGAAGTATAGTTTCTACGTTGAGGATCCTCGCGACCTCGCTGAATTGGCTATCTTTTGTGCGATAGCCTCGCTGATTACTCAATTCTTCGGTGAGCGTTCAGAGCGCGTTGAAATTCGCCGCAGATGAGGCCTGGTTTTTAGTCCGAACTTATTTTGACATTGGCTAAACCAGAACGGTCTTCACCAGCAGACATTGTTCGCCGTATTGGCAGGTCCGGGTTCGCCGCGTTGGCCGGTCCGGTTCGCGCCAATGTCAGAGGTAGTTTTGTATCTCTGTTAGGCGACCCGCACCTGAGCCAAAAAGGCCTCGACCTCTTTGCGCAGCAGGTTCGATTGCTGCGCGAGATCGCCGGCCGCGCTGAGAACCGTATGCGCCACCTGGCCGGTTTCGACCGCAATATTTGAAACCTCGCTGATACTGGCGGACACATCGCGTGTTCCGTTCGCGGCGGCGCCAGCGTTCGAGGCGATCTCCTGGGTCACCGAGCCCTGCTGGCGCATCGACACGGCGACATCCTCGGCCAGCTGGTTCAGTCGCACGATCGTTGAGGCAATTGTCTTCATCGTATCGACTGAGCGGGACGTCGTCCCTTCGATCGCCTGGATTTGTCGTGTGATGTCCTCGGTCGCCTTTCCGGTCTGCGCGGCCAGGCCCTTGACCTCCTGGGCGACGACGGCAAAGCCACGGCCTGCCTCGCCGGCGCGGGCGGCCTCGATGGTCGCGTTAAGCGCCAGGAGATTGGTTTGCGAGGCGATGCTGCGAATGAGGTTGCTGATCTCACCGATTTGGCCAACCGATGCTGACAAGCCCTCGACCGCGCCGGTGATGGCCTGTGCTTCGGTGGCCGCCTGGCGGGCGACATTCGCCGAATCAGAGACGCGTGAGGTGATGTGCTCGACGGTTTGTGCCATTTCTTCGGCCGCATTGGCGACATTTTCGACATTGGTGGTCGCCTGTTCGGACGCGGCGGCAGTGCGCAGCGCCTGCTCCTCGTTGCGGTTCGCGCTGTCAGCCATGGCACGCGCCGACGTGTTCATGGCCTCAGAAGCGCGCTCAAGAGCATTCACAATATTTGACACCGCATGCTCGAATCCCTTGGTCGCGACCTCAATCGAAGTGCGCCGAACTTCCGACGTCCGGGCCTGTTCGACTTCGTTCTGCTGAGCCCGCTTCGCGTCCGCCGTCGCCTGGCGGAAGAACATGAGGGTGCGTGTCATATTGGCGATCTCGTCGCCGCGATGGTCATGGACCTCGACGTCGAGGTCACCATCAGCGATCCGGCGCATAGCATTGCTCAGTAGGCCGAGGCGGCGGGCGATATTGCGGCCGACATATAGCCACGCGACCATGCCCGCGCCGACTATGGCGACCAACGCGAGCACGATCAGTAGAATGAGTCCGGAGCGGATCTGACTGGCTGCGCGCGTGGCATTGGCCCGGGCATCCTGGCTCTGTTGCTCCACAAGACTATCAATGGCTTGCTTGAGCTTGGCGGCCTCGATCTGAGCCGCGGCAAAGGCAGCCTGGGCGTCACGTAGCCGATTGAGTTCATAGGTGCGTAGGCCAATGATGCCGTCGTCCCCGCCAATGATGGCAAACTTCTTGTAGAGCGACGTTAACTTGTCTCGCAGCGCGGGATCGTTAATCGCGCTCAGGTTTGTCTCGATTTTCCGCTTGGCCGCGCCGATAAGATCGCGCAGCGGCGGGAGCCGCGTCACATCATCGACAAGGGAGGCTTCGGTCAATAGACCGGCAAGCAGATTTGACTGGGATTCCGCTTCCATCAGTCGGCGCGATGAGTCCAGCGTCGCATTCATCGCCGCATCGATCCCGCTCCGCCGGCCCTTGGTCATGAGGTCGAAATTGGCATCGTCGATGGCCGGAATAAGGCCCTCGAGCAATGCCTCGTGCTCGGTGCGGATCGACGATGCCAGGGCGCGTCGTTCGTCCGATATCACGATCCGATCGGTCACGGCATAATTGAGCGTGGTAAGCCGTTGCAGCAGGGCATCGCGCGCGGCGTCGATATCGCCGGTATTGACGACGCCGAGCGCGCTGAGCCATTCGATTCCGTCGGTAAAGCTCTTGGCCTGCCGGTTGATCCGCTCCGCCGTGTCCAAGCGGCTCTTCTCATCCACCGCCGTCATCAGACGCGGGGCCAACGACACCAGACTGGTTGTCTCCTCCGCTAGCCGAAGCGAGACGACCGTCGCCGGTAAGGTGCGCGAGGCGATTTCATTGGTGGTCGCGCCGACGGCGACAAATTCGTAGAAGGCGATCAAGGAACTGCCGATCGTCAGCGCGGCGGCGAGACCGAACGCCAGATAGAGTCTGGCTCGAATGGTGGAGAACCAGGCCCAGCGTCTCATGCCGATGCGATCAGTCAGGAAATACCATTTGAACTGGGCCTCGCGCATTTGAAGAAAATCTTTCCGCGGTTATTGCCCGACCGTCTTCGTTAGCTTTGAAACTGGCTTGAATGCGCCATTTGACTGCAGAATCGTGAAATAGACCTGGTCCGATCCTTGATTGCTGGTGGGGCTGAAACTGAGCTTCACGCCACCGAGGTCAAAGGGTTGTTTTGCGATCGCGTCAAGAAATGCTTCGCGCGTGGGCTCGCCCGGAATTCTCTTCAAGGCTTCAACCACGAGACGGCCTACAAAATATCCTTCCAGCGACACGAAACCGGGCTTGGCGTTCTTGTTTTCCGCCGCAAGGGCGGCCTGATAGGACGCCACCGCCGGAATTGACTTATCGCCAGGGAACGGCACCACCTGGCTGATGATCACGCCGGAGCCCTCACTGCCGAGCTCCTCGGCAAGCGAATCCGATCCGACGAATGAAATCGCGACGAAGGCCGCATCCAACTTCAGTTGACGAGCAAGCTTGATAAATTCTGCGATTGGCTTGTAAGGGCCGACGGTCACGACCGCTTGCGGTTCGCCTTTCGCAATGTCGAGCAAGGCCGACTTGACTGCAACCGTATTGCGCTTGAACGAGCCCAACGCGACCAATGACATATTGCGCTTGGCCATGGCTTGCTTGACGCCTTCCAATCCGGCAAGACCAAACGCGTCGTCCTGATAGAGGATCGCGATTTTCGTGATGCCGAGATCTTTGGTCAGATGCTCGATCCAGGCCTCGGTTTCCTGGAAATAGGAGCTGCGGATATTGACGACGTAGCGGTTATAGGGATTGCGGAGAAATTCAGCACCGGTGAAGGGACCGATGAACGGAACCTTAGCCTCGGTCGCGATGGGCTGGCCGGCCTTCGACGTCGGCGTTCCGACCGGTCCAACAATCGCAAATACCTTGTCGTCGTTGATGATCTTTTTAGTCGCTTCGATCGTCTTTTCCGGTTCGTAGCCGTCGTCGACCGACTTGAGCTCGAGTTTGCGACCCTTGGTACCGCCGGCGCGATTGGCTTCCGCGAACGCCGCAAGAATTCCTTCGCGCATTCCCTGGCCGAGCGCCTGCGCTGGGCCGTTGAGGGCGGCGACCTGTCCGAAAAGAATTTTATCATTGGTAACGCCGTCATCTGCGAGCGCAGAGACACTTGTAAAGACCGACAAGACCGCCACAATAATGCAGAACCAGTTGCGGTGATTCCACATGGTCAATTCTCCCGAACCAAGTTGCCGAGCAAATTTGCGCCCCGGATATGTGATGGCGCACGTGCACCGCATCCTGGGCGACCATAGTTAATGACTTCTTAAGCTTCTTGCCGGAGCCCCTAGCAGGCGCATAAATTCGGTCTAAAATGTTTTCATATTCAATCGCCGATCCGCTCAAAAAGCGCATCACGGCCCGGGCAACGGCCCGATACCACCAGGTTTTGTGATTTCTTTAGTCACGCGCGACCCGCTGCGCCGTCAGGCGGCGCCGGTCAGTTCGGCAACTTTATGGATATGAGCGACCGCGGCGCGGCCACCCGTAGTTTTGGTCACGAGATCGAGCGTCTCGTCGTCATCGGCACCGACCGGCGTGAGCGCTCGATCCATATATGATCGCGCGTTGGGGTCGCAGACGATCACCAGCATCGATACCAGCAGCTGGGCGATCGCGCGCGTCAGGATCACTTGTTTTCTTATCGTGTTGTAGACAAAGCGTGGCCAGAAAATCCAGGCCCGCTCACGCGGCAGACCGGGCCGGCGTTCCGAGGGATGCTTGAGGCGCAAAATTCCGCCCTGGAGCGGGTGCACCCGTTCGAGCCGGTCGGTGCTCGAAAAGGTCAGCAAGTATTTTGCCAGATTGCCCATCGGCACGCCGTTCGCAGCCGCGCGCCGCAGCAAGGTCTTCATATGCTTCGGCGTATAATAGAGCGACCACGCCTCGTGATAGATGTCCTGCCATTCGTTCGGACTCATCTTAGAATGAGCGGTACAGGCGTGTTCCGTATCATAGATATTGAGGTCGGAACTCATCGCGACGCCATTCTTCCAGAGGATCTGGTGGTCCTCCGAGCCGGGTAGCGGTGTCAAACAGAAGAATTCCAGAAGGTCGATCGGCAATTCGTTCTTGATGATGGCGATGTCGCGCCGAATTGTCGCTGGCGTATCTGCGGGAAAGCCCAAGATATAGCCTGCGAAGGTGATAATGCCCTGCGCCTTCCAGGCGAGTAGCATCTTGCGATATTCGGTGATCTTGTTTTGACGCTTCTTCGCCGCGGCTAGGTTGTCTGGATTGATATTTTCGAGCCCGATGAAAACTTTCGTGACGCCCGCCCGTTTCGCCTTCACTATGAAGTTTGGGATCTTGTGACAGAGCGTATCGACCTGAATGAGTAAGCGAATTGGAATGCCATCTCTTTCACGTAGTTCGATCAGGCGATCGAAGATCGACTCCCATTCCTTGTTGCGCGCAAAATTGTCGTCGGTGATGAAGAAACTACTGACACCCTGCGCCATATTGAGCCGCACCAGCTGCTCAATGTCGTCCGCCGACCGGTAGCGCGATTTGCGACCCTGCACATTGATGATCGTGCAGAAAGAGCACTGGTAGGGGCAGCCGCGCCCCGCATCGAAACTCGCGCTCCGGCCGAGTGTGCGCATGACATATCGCTTGGGCAGGAACGGCGCGGGCGTGCCCTCGATCCCCGGCAGATCGTCCATATAATTGTATAAGGGCTTGAGCTGGCCGGCGGCCGCATCGCGTAACATGATCTCAAGCCGACCTTCGGCCTCACCGGCGAAAATGGCGATGCCCATGTTCCAGCAAGCGTCGAGATCGACCGCATGTCCGTCGAGCATCGACAGGCATCCGGAGACGTGGAATCCGCCGATGGCGACGGGGATTCCAGCCGCCCGAAATGGTCGCGCAATATCGAGGGCGCGGGGATACTGGTTCGATTGCACGCCGATGAGCGCGACGCAGCCCAAATCACCGTGACGGTGAAAACGTTTAAGCAGCGCCGGCACGTCTATCCGCGTGTTGGTCTCGTCCATAACCGCGATGTCGATGGTAACATCCGAGCCTAGGACCCCTCGCTCCGCGCAATCAGCCGCAATGCCGTAAATCGCGGCAAGCGAATTGGACGGGCTCATCGCGCGCCACCAACGGATCAGGTATCCATCGTCGTCATAATGCGACGGCTTGATCAGGATGAGTTGGAAGCGCCGTGGCGGTCGAATATCGTCGGACATACTTAAGTGCCTTATAATGCCAATTCAGGCCACGAACCCGGCATATAGCATTTTTTAACGCCTGGGTGGTGGGAGCGTTCTCAAACATTTGGCCAACGAGACTTGCCTTGGCGTAGCAATTTCAGATTGCGCTGTCTTCTATTATTCGTCACTTGGTCCGCACCACCCTGGCAGATATTTTGCCTCGGGGCTTTTTGCCAGTTTGTATGCTGCCTTCAATGCACCGCTAAAATCCTTTTCAATCGTTGTTCGTTTCAGCCGCCTGCGCAGAAAATCTGCCCAAAGAAATTCGCTGAAAGGTGTCGTGTCCTTCGCAAATCCGCCGAAGCGCCTGAGCGCGCCAGCGACGCTCCGAAATGGGTCATCGGTCAGATCAAATACTGTCTTGGGTATATCGTCATAAGCGCGTCGCCGTCCTTTGGTATCGTAAGGGTGGACCCATTGGCGGTGATCAAGAACAGACCAAAACGCAACGCGATCAAGACCACTCAAATTCGCTACGACCAGGACCAGTACGTGCCTCGCGCCTTCGTCGTAAAGGGCGCGAGCAAGGTGATGGTGATCAATAATGAAATGGCGTTCCTTTGGCCCGAGGATGACCGGAATCATGTGTTTGCCCAAGAACTCTGCTCGCTTCTTTTCCGGCAACTTCCGCCAATGCTGACGTTTTAGATTTACCTCCCGCATACCCACTGTAATCTGCGTCGGCCGCAATTTTACAATTGATACTGGCCGCAGGATCGGCTCGCGAACGACGTCCATGACAGGCTCCTGACGGATATCAGTCGGATTCAGTGTCCGGTGGTTGCGGCCAGCGTCGGTGCACCGCTTTTTCAAACGATCCACCGAAGATCAGCAACGTCGCAACGATTGGCAGGCTCACCAGAATGACCCGCCATTCGCTAACTCCGCAGGCTGCACCAAAGCATGCCGTCAACCAAACGCATGCAGCCGTGGTCAGACCATGCACATGGTTTCCTTGATCATTGCGGATGATGACGCCAGCTCCCAAAAACCCGATACCGGTCACAATGCCTTGGATGACACGGCTTGCGTCAGCGCTGTTAGCCTGGCCGAACGCCAAAACGACCAATGCCGAGCCAAGGCCCACCAGGCCCAGCGTTCGCACCCCAGTTGGCTTGCCGTGAAGTTCGCGGTTAAGCCCCAGCGCGATGCCTATAAGCGTCGCAGTACCAAGACGTAGAACGATATCTAACGTGTCCATGATCACTTTCTTAGCAAAAAGATCGCACCGAAAGAAATAGCGCAACAGCCTAGTGGACCGGGGCGTGTCCGACCATTCTGGCAATGGCATGCCGGCATGCCAAGCGGTCGTTCTGGTGTGGCGCGAATTCGTAAGCGCGATGACTGCAATAAGTCGCAAAGCGGCTGTTCTTGACCTCTACTCGTTGACCGCTGCGTACCCGAAGCTGCCCTAGAATTTTGCGGCTAGAGCAGCAGGCCGTTTTGCCCAAAGAATGGATACGGTCCGTCAAATTGGCCAATCGGAACGAAATGAGTGACCACCTCGCCGTATTTGTCGCCGGGAAACCACGCATGAAGATGAAATCCAGGCGGTTCGATTTTGAAGGATGGCGGATACCGCGCTTCGAGATCGAGCGCGACTGCGTGGCTCGGTGCTGGGCAGATCGTCGCGGCGACACCGGCGAACGTTGTAAGGCAGGCGCGGTGGACGTGCCCGGCGCCCAGCAACCGCACCCGGGCATGCTGTCGCAGCACGGCCGCGAGATCGACCCCATTGCGCAAGTTCTGCACATCCATGTGACTGATCCCGGTAGCGAAAGGCGGATGGTGCAAAAACAGCAGGGCCGGACGGGTCTTCGATTGGGCGAGCGTGGCGTCGAGCCAGGTCAGAGTTTTGGCATCGAGCTCGCCGTGCGGCGTGTCGGGAACGCTTGAGTCGACTAGCAAAATATCGAGCTTGCCAATGTCGGTCGCGAGATTGAGGGCGCCGGTCGCCTGTGCGTAAGGCTGACTCGGCAAGGCAACACGCAGCATTGCGCGGTCATCGTGATTCCCTGGGATCGCCACAAAAGGGATCTCCAGCGGTGCCAGCAAGCGTTTGAGGTAATCGTACTCGTCCTTCGATGGCGAGTCGGCGAGATCACCAGAAATCACCACCAGAGCGGGCCGCGGCGAAAAGCGATTGAGTTCAACGACACAGCGCGAAAGTGCCGCCGCGGTATCAACGCGGTCATAGGCCAGTTGCCCGGGCCGCTTGATGTGGAGGTCAGAAATCTGCGCGACCAAGATCGGATGGCCGGTCACTGACGCTCTCCCGACAGCACGCGGACCGCGCGCGGATCGACGGTCAGGCCGATTCGCTCGCCGATTTGCACCTCGAGCGCGTTCGACGCGTCGATCATTAGTGGCCGCCCGGCCGCGCCGCTGACCGTCAGTCGCTGCCGGTCGCCAACGAAACTGACGCGCTCGACATGGCCCGATAAAGCTGCGCCCTCGGCAGCGATCACTTGAAACGCTTCCGGACGAATCATTGCAACGACGGCGCCAGCCGCGCTGGAATCGGCAATGGCCAAACGGCCGCCGGGCAACATTAGCGTCCCGTTGGTAGCGCTCGCCTCCACGAGATTAGCCGCGCCGACAAATTCTGCAACGAAACGGTTCGCCGGTGCGAAATAGATATCGCGTGGCGTGCCGATCTGGGCGATCCCTCCCTTGCGCATCACCACCACGCGGTCACCTAAGGCCATGGCTTCCGCCTGGTCATGGGTCACATAGATGGTGGTAATGCCGAGCGCGCGCAGCAGGCGGTCGAGCTCCCAGCGCAGTCTTTCGCGTAATGCCGCATCGAGCGCGGTGAGTGGTTCGTCCAGTAACAGCACGCTCGGCCGCGCCGCCACAGCACGCGCCAGGGCGACACGCTGACGCTGGCCGCCTGAAAGTTGATCGATCCGGCGCTGCTCGAGGCCTTCAATTCCTGTCAGCGCGACCAGCTCGGCAACGCGCGCCTCACGTTCCGCACGACCGACACCGCGAATCCTCAATCCGTAGCCGATATTCTTGGCAACGTTCATATTGGGAAACAGCGCATAGGATTGAAACACCATGCCGACATTGCGGTGTTCGATCGTGACACCGGTTACGTCGGTGCCGTTGAATAGCACGCGTCCGCCGGCATCCGGCCGTTCAAGACCAGCGACGATCCGGAGCAATGTCGTCTTGCCACAGCCCGACGGCCCGAGAAAGACAATCGTCTCACCGCGCGCGACATCGAGCGTGACCGGTTCCAGCGCCCGTGTGCCGTCCGCGAACGTTTTGGCGCAACCTTCGACGCTTACGGTAACGCCCTGCGTCACGGTCATCGACGCGCGCCTTCTCGGTCGCTGCGGTCGGCGAACATTTGCATCGCCACCAGCAGCGGAATAATCATGACGAAAAATACCAAGGTGTAGGCGGAAGCGACTTCGAGGCGCATGGAGGCGTAGCTATCCGCTAACCCGACCGGCAAGGTCTTGGTCAATGGCGTGTGCAACATCCAGGTCAGGTTGAATTCGCCCAGCGAGAGCGTCACCACCATCAGCGAGCCTGCCAGAATACCGGGCCGTGCATTCGGCACGATCACATCGAGGAATCGCCGGCACGGCGAGGCGCCAAGCGATGATGCGCTCTCGTCTAGCGTCTTAACGTCGATGGCGCCGAATATCGCCATCACCGAGCGCACCATGAATGGCAGCGTAAACACCACATGACCGGCGACAATAAACAGCCAGGAACGCCGGAAATCGCTGAATCCGCCATAGCTCAGCAGCAGCGCGAGCGCGATTGCGAGACCAGGAATGGCAAGCGGTAGCGTAATGATTTCCTCGATCGTGCGGGAGAGTCTGCCGCCGCGCACGTGCAATGCATACGCGGCCGGGACCCCGACAACGAGCGTCACTGCGAGCGTGACAAGTGCAACGGCGAACGACCGAGCGATGGTGTCGGCATAAAGCTCCCAAACCTGCATGACCCATTGCAGAGTAAAGCCCGATCGGACGCCACGAAAATAGTTGGTCGTCACGCCGGCTACCATCGACAACAAAGCCGGTACAATTAAAAATGCGGCGACAGCCAGGGTGAATGCGAGTTGACCGGTAAAGATCAGGCGGTCGCGCATTGGCGTCATCCTGCCGCCGCGATCGTGCCGCCGATAAATGACCTGGCGAGCGCGAGAATGGCCCAAGCAATCAGCCCCAAACCGACCGACAAAGCGGCCGCCATCGCGATATTCGCCGATAAGGTGAACTCGGTATAGATCAGCATCGGCAACACATCGATATTGGTCGCCAGGGTGAACGCGGTGCCGAACGCCCCC
>Ga0207137_1094_pt2 | contig 20472 bp, 19 predicted proteins | sample Alteio_BWMinHeat_9_FD_153572 | JGI IMG/M metagenome (GOLD analysis project Ga0207137, IMG submission 153572) | Enriched cells from forest soil in Barre Woods Harvard Forest LTER site, Petersham, Massachusetts, United States -... | ecosystem: Environmental > Terrestrial > Soil > Temperate forest >...
CGAAGGGGCAGAGGAATCAGTCCCCTGTGCCCCGTGGGCAAATCGTGCTGGAGAATGGTGAAGTTGTCGGCCAGCATGCCGGGATTCACCGGTTCACGGTAGGTCAAAGGAAGGGACTAGTCGCGACAGGAAAGCCGCAATATGTAGTAAAGATCGAACCGGAGTTCAATCGGATCGTGATTGGAGAAGATCCGCAAAAAAGACGATTCGCGATCAGGGATCACAACTGGATCGCGATCGAAAAACTGACAGACCCGATTCGATGCGAGGTGCAGATCCGAAATCGATTTGAGCCCAAGCCGGCCAGTGTCGCGCTGGTTGATGGCAATGTCACGGTCGAGTTCGACGAGCCCCAGCGTGCGATCACGCCGGGCCAGGGCGCAGTGTTCTACCGGGATGATGTGGTTGTTGGTGGCGGTTGGATCAAGAATTAAACTACTTCAACTACTTTACGGAGATTGAGCGCTTCTACCAGTCGAAGCGCGAGACGTTTACATTGCTGTCCACTCTGGACTGGGTTCTCATCGAAAACTGGAAGGAGCAGGGGGTGCCGCTCGAAATGGTGCTGAAGGGCATCGAGCGGGCATTCTCTCGCGCTAAGGCGAAGCGGAAGATCAATTCGCTGGCGTATTGCGTGAAGGCGGTCGATGAGGTCTGCGAAGAACAGAAGGAACTGGCCGTCGAAGCGCCGGAACTGCCGGACTTCCGGGAGGATGAGGTAGGCGCGTATGTGGCGAAGCTCGCGGACGAAGTGGCGAAGTCGGACGAGGGAATCGCAGCGACAGTGCGCGCGGTGGATGTAAGCGATCTCCGGCTGGCCGAACAAACCCTGAGCGCCCTGGAAGAGAAATTGATCGCGAAGCTGAAGTTCACGGCGGACGACAAGACGATGATCGAACTGAAGCGTGAAGTGGACAGCGAGTTGAATCCCTTCCGCTCCACCATGACAACGGCGCAGCTCGCGATGTTCGAACAACAAATGTGGCGGCGGAAGTTGCTGGAGCGCTTCAACGTTCCACGCCTTAGCCTGTTTTATCTGATCTGATGACGTGAGAATTCGGGAACGGACTCCCATTTTGCCCGGCATTTTCCTATGCGGCTGAATATTGAAAAGGTAGTCTACGGCGGGGATGGGCTGGCGCGTACTGAACAGGGCGTCGTCTTTGTGCCGAGGACCGCTCCGGGAGATGTTGTAGAGGCGGAGATCGTCGGCCGGAAGAAGGACTACGCCACAGCAAGATTGACACGGATTCTGGAAGCGTCGCCGGATCGTCAGGAACCGTATTGTCCAAACTACGAGACGATGGGATGTTGTCACTGGCAGCACATCCGGTATGAAAAACAAATCGACTACAAAGAGGCGATTGTAAGAGAGAGCCTGAAACGGCTGGGACACCTCGAATGGCAAGGCGAGATCAAGCGCGTCACCGGGCCCGATCGCAACTATCGGCTCCGCGCAACGTTTCACGTGACGAACGGGCGGCTGGGATTCGTCGACGGGCCTATACGCTCGTGCGCGTCACTGGTGCCGGAATTGAATCACTTCATCCCAACTGTGGATGCGGGCAAAGCCGTCGAAGTTCACGCTCTGAGCGCGCCGGAAGTGGTGGCCAGTTTTGTTCTGCCGGATGGAACGATGCAGCGCTCAAGGCATGCGACCATTGCCCTCGATCAACTGCACTATCGCGTGACGGCGGATACATTCTTTCAGGCCAATCGATTCCTGCTCTCATCCTTTATTAATGAAGTGATCGAGCAGGCCGGGCCGCAACCCGGGCACGTCCTGGAACTCTATGCCGGTACCGGATTCTTCTCGATACCGCTGGGGCGGGTCGCGATGGAAGTTATCGCCATCGAATCCAATCGGTCCGCCGTCCGGCAGGCGCGCGAAAACGCCGCCGCCAACAAAACGAGGAAACTCAGGTTTGTCGAAGGTCAGGCCGATGCTACTCTCCACAGCCCGGACCTGAAGCCGGACGTTGTCGTCCTCGACCCACCCCGCGCGGGTTGCGGCGTTAAAACGACCGAACATATCGCCGCGCTCAAGCCGCGCCGTATTGTATATGTGTCCTGCAACCCGAGCACGTTTGCACGCGAAGCCGCAACTCTGGTGAAGCAGGACTACTCTCTGACACGCCTCACCCTCGTCGATCAATTCCCCAATACGTATCACATTGAAACTGTCGGACTATTCGAGAGACAATAAGAGCGCCCTTGCCACTGACGAAAGGCAGAGCCAGTGGCGTTCCCCCTCTTTTCTCTGATTGTTGGAATCCTGATCTCGCCGTGTCTGGATCCGGCGGCGGTTTGGATTTGTCTTCCACTTGCAATTCTCATTTCGTTTGCGAAGCGCTGGTGCGCGCTGATCGCAATCGCGCTATTGGGCGCTGGCGTGACCTCAATCCAACCCACGGTTCCGCCGGAACCGGATAACACCGCCACTCGTGTCACAGGGAAGCTCACAAAGGCGCCCGAGTGGCGCGGACTGGGCTCTTATCTGGACTTGGAATTGCAGTCTATCGACACGCGGCCCTGTAGAGGACGGGCACGGCTTACGGAGTTCCTGGATGACGTTGAGCAGCGCACGCTGTTCGACGCGTTGAATCTCGGCTCCGGCGATCGCGTGGAGATCGTGGTGAAGCTGCACCGGCCGGGCGTTTATCGAGACCCCGGGGTTTTTGACTACCGGCGCCACCTGGAGCGGCAAGGCATCTATTGGACCGGAACAATCCGGAACCCTCGCCTGATCACGGTTCTGGAACGAGGGTGGCATGGCCCCGACCGAACCAGGGATTGGATACAGGCCAGGTTGGAAGCGCCATTCAAGGAGAGGCCGGAAATTGCCGGCCTGGTTCTTGGAATGGTCCTGGGTAGAAAGTTTCGGCTGACAGCGGAGATCGAACGGAAGTTTCAGGCTGGGGGATTGTACTACCTGGTTGTGGTAGCGGGCTTCCATCTGGCAATTGTCGCAGGCGCGGCGTTGTGGCTCACGCGGTTAGTTCCATGGAAACGGAACACACGGCTTTTGTTCGTTCTGGGATGCGCACTGGCCTATGCGTCGATTGTCGATGGCCAGACCCCGGTGTACCGCGCGACGCTGGCAGTCTTGTTTATGGCAATCGGAAAGATGCTCGATCGCGGCTACGCGGTTTTGAATGCCACGGCCGGCGCCGCATTCATCCTCTTGCTGATGGATCCGGCCTCGCTGGAAGATTCGAGCTTCCAGATGACGTTTGCGGCAGTGCTGGCCGTGACCGCGGTCGGAGTGCCGGCGAGCGAGTGGACGCTGGGCTGGCTGCGGGAGGGATTGAAAGACTTCGACGATCCGTCGAAAGATGGCAACCTCTCGATACCCGCCTCGGACTGGCGGGTATCACGGCGCGTGTGGTGCGAACGGCATCTGCTGCCAAGTTGGGTGTTGACGATTCCCTGGAGACTTGCGCTCGTCACAGGCGAGGCGCTCGTCATGTCGTTATGTGTCGAAATGATTTTCGCAGTGTTCATGGTGGAGTCGTTTCATCGGTTATCGCCCGTCTCGCCGCTGGTGAACGTCCCAGCCGGCATCATCACGGCGATGGTGACTCCACTGGCGCTGCTGCTGATCTTTCTCCCTGGACCGGCAGCCGGGCTCACGGGCTGGGTGATCACGCAGCTTCTCGATCTGCTTCTGAAGGTCCTCGATCTGGCGCTGCGCCTGCCATACGCAACATTGCGGGCGCCGTCGCCGCCGATTTGGGTTTGGGTAATGTACGCGATGGCAGCAGCGATTTTGATCGCGGCCGTCCGCAGCCGGCGGACGTGTGTTTGTGTTGGGAGCATGACAGCGGTGCTGACGATTCAGGGCCTGATCGCATTCAAAGATTTCTCAGCGAAACCACCGCAGGTCGTGACGATGACCTTCCTCGATGTCGGGCAGGGCGATGCGGCGCTGATCGAGTTCCCTTCCGGCTATCGAATGCTGGTCGATGGTGGAGGGGTTTCGTCGGGCCGGTTTCTGGATTTGCGCGACGAGAGCGGCTTTTCGATCGGGGAGAGTGTGCTGTCGCCTTATTTCTTTTCCCGGGGGCTCCGGCGCCTGGATGCTGTCGTTCTGACGCACGCGCATCACGACCACATGGACGGCCTGTTCAACGTAATCGAGAACTTCAAAGTTGGCGAGTTCTGGCTGGGACGCAATCCAATGACTCCGCGATATCGGGAATTGATCGAGCGGATTCAGCAGAAACAGATACCAATCCGCTGGGTGACCGCAGGGCAGACGATTGGTCCGTTCACGGTACTGCACCCGCCTGCGGCATGGATTCCGAGAAAGAACGACCAGAACAATGACTCGGTTGTCCTTCTGTTGAAGGCCGGAGCCGCGACGGCGCTTTTGACTGGCGATATTGAGAGAGGTATTCCGGTACCGGAAAAGGTCGATGTCCTGAAGGTTCCGCATCACGGGAGCAAGGGCGTAAAAGTCCGTCCAAAAGCTGCAGTGCGCGTGATTTCAGTGGGAGAAAACAATCCTTTTGGACATCCGCATGAGTCTGCCCTGCCGGCGCTTCGAACAGACCGGCTTGGGGCGATAACAGTGACGCTGGAAAGCCGGCCGAAAGTCACATTGACCCAACGCTGTCGCTCGTGTACGATGTGGTTGCGTTTAGGCAGCCACTAACTCACAAAGACCTTAAAAATCTGCGGTTTAGTGGCTTTTGTCTTATGGGGGTGTTTCGTGCATAGCAAGCTCAGGCAGGAATGGTCGGGCGCATTTTTCGCCGCGGTAATGCTATTGCTAGCCTCCTGCGGGGCGCCGCCGGCGAAAACCGTCAAGGTGGTGCCTCCGCCGATGCCGAAAATTGAACAACACGTGGAGCCGTTGAGCGCAGCGGTTCCAACCGAGCTGCCGCAGGTCAATTTCAACGACCCGGTGGATCTCGCAATCCTCGAGGCGCAACTCCGCTTTGAAAAAGGAGAAGGCTTCTACAGGAACGGTTTCCTCAGGCGCGCCAAGGACGAATTCAATGGGGCGATCGACCTGATTCTCGAAACTTCGAGCGCTTATCAAAAGGAGCCGAGGCTCCAACATGAGCTGGTCGACCTGGTCGGCCGAGTCAATGCCATGGAGCTGGCGGCGCTCCGGGAAGGCGATGGATTCACGGACCAAAGCGAAGAGCACGCCGCGATTGACGACCTCGAGCGCGTCGAAACCTTTCCCGCCCTGATCGATCCCAAACTCAGGAAAGAGATCGAAGACGAAGTCAAGGAAGTTGCCCACGATCTCCCGATCGAGATCAATGACCGCGTCCTCGGTTTCCTGGAATACTACCAGAACGGCCGCGGACGCGGAGTGATCGAGCTTGGCCTGGAGCGCGTCGGCAAGTATCAGCCGATGATCAATAGGATCCTCAAAGAAGAGGGCGTGCCGCTGGATTTGATCTATCTTTGCCAGGCGGAAAGCGCTTTCGAGCCACGAGCGTTATCCAGAGCGGCTGCAAAAGGCATGTGGCAATTCATCTCATCGCGAGGGAAGGAATACGGCCTGCGGCAAACCTGGTGGATCGACGAACGGTCGGATCCGGAGAAAGCCACTCGGGCGGCAGCCCGCCATTTGAAGGACTTGTACACGGCGTTTGGCGACTGGTATCTCGCAATGGCGGCCTACAACAGCGGCCCGCTCCGCGTGCAGCGCGCCCTGGAGAAAACAGGGGCCGATAATTTCTGGACCCTTGCCGAGAAGAAAGCCCTTCCCAGGGAAACCATCAATTACATTCCGAACATCCTGGCCCTCACGATTATCGGGAAGAATCCCGAAAAGTATGGCTTCAACGTGGTGTCGGCTCCGCCGGTCGAAACCGAGCGGGTGAGCGTGGAGAAAGCGACCGACCTGCGCGTCATTGCAGAAGCGATCGATGTGCCGGTCGAGCAACTGCGGGCGTTGAACGCCCACGTCCTGCGATGGACGACTCCTCCGGACGATCCGGACTTCCAGTTGATTCTTCCCAAAGGCTACGCGGACAAGTTCAACCAGCAGATTTCGTCGTTGCCCGAGAGCAAGCGCGTCCTGTTCAGAGAGCACGTCGTCCGGAAAGGCGACACCCTGGGCGCAGTCGCCAGGAAATACGGGACGACGGCGGCTCAACTCACTGACGCAAATAAACTTGGTAAACCTCCGGTTTTGAAGATCGGTCAGACTTTGATCGTCCCAATGAGTGGCGTCACGCCCCCGGTCCAGATGGCGGCCGCCACCTCGTCAAGATCCACAACCAAACGGCCGGGTTCGACCTCCTACACGGTTCGCGCAGGCGACACGCTTGGGAAGATCGCTGCCCATTTCAATATTTCAGTGGATAAGCTGAAGTCCTGGAACCACTTAACATCCACCCAGCTCACCGTTGGCAGGAAGCTCGTCGTCTCCGGCCAACCCGTCCAAAGCGCAGCCGCGAAGAAGGTCGTTCACCAGGTGAAGCAGGGAGAGACGCTCGACCGGATCGCCACAACTTACAAGACTTCTGTAAATGCTATAATTTCCTGGAACGAATCCGAAGATCTCAGCGTCATTCATCCAGGAGATCGCATCACGATTTTCCTGGGTGACGAAAACTAGCCTACCTCTTATTAGATACCTTTTGGGTTTACGGGCGTCCAAATCACCCGTGGCCATGGAAGCAATATTGAAACGGACTGCACAACGAGTTCACGAGTCGGAAGACGAGAAACTCCTCATTGAGCAGGCCCAAAGTGGTGATCGCGAAGCATTTGAGCAATTGGTCCGAAGGCATGACCGGGACGTTCTCAGACTGGCGTTCCACATGCTGGGAAATCGCGAAGAGGCGCGGGAAGTTTTCCAGGAGACCTTTCTTAAAGCCTACCGGTCCTTAGCCCGATTCCGATTCGAATCGAGCTTTTACACCTGGATCTATCGGATCGCTACCAACGTCAGCCTTGATCACCTTCGCAAGCGTCAAACCCTCAAAGAGGAGATTTCCTTCGAGTCCGATTCGGAATCCCATCCGGACCGGCCCGCACTAAAGGACACACTTGCGGCGACGACCTACGAAAGCAATCCCGAACGCCGGCTCTATGGCAAGGAAGTCGGGGAGAAAATTAAAGACGCGTTAAAAACTCTTTCCGAAAAGGAGCGTCTTGTATTTGAATTAAGACACTATCAAGGGCTCCGGCTTAAAATGATCGGCGAGATTATGGGCAGTACCGAAGAGACGGCAAAGAACTATCTCTTCCGGGCAACTCAAAAACTGAGAGCATATTTGTCGAACGTATGAACCTTAATTGTAAAGAGCATCAACACCAAATCACTCTGTTCCTTTACGAAGAACTGCCGGAAGGAGCGCGGGCCGAGCTTGAGGCGCACCTTCTCGAATGCGGTGATTGTAAGAGCGTATTCGAATCCGAAGCGGCGCTGCATTCTGCATTCGCCGACGATAGTACAGGTTGGGACGTTCCGTCCGCCTTGCTGGTCGAATCGCGAAAGGCGCTTGCAGACGAACTGGATCGCATCGAGAAGAAGCGGTCATGGTGGCGCATGCCGGCCTTTTCCGTGGTCTTCACTCCGATGCGGCTGCTGGAATCGGCGGCGCTGGTTGCCATGGGATTAGCGCTTGGCGTTTACGTCAGCAATCAGCAGGTTCGGGTCGCTCCTCCAGTTGCCTCGAATCCGGCAAGCGAAAATCAGATCTCGGTAATGCCGAGCAATGGAACCCTCACCAATCTTCAAATCGTGAGTGCGGATGCGGCGACAGGCCAGGTTGAACTGGCCGGCCAGGTTTCGCAGCCGATGCGCTTCCACGGAAAAATGGAAGACGATACGATCCAGAAACTACTCTTCAGCGCACTCCGCGATACTAACAATCCGGGATCGAGATTGAAGGCGGTTGAGGCTCTCTCGCAAAAGCCCACCGAGGAACCCATCGAAGAAGCACTGATCAACGCGATGGTCTACGACGATGATCCAGGCGTTCGCATGCGCGCAGCGGAAGGCCTGAAGACATTTGCCAGCGAACAGCATGTCCGCGCGGCGTTCATGCATACGCTCCAGAATGACGACAATCCGGGTATCCGTATCCAGGCCATCGACGCACTCATCAAGCACAACCCGAAAGATGCGGACCTGGCGAAGAGTCTCCAGGAAGCCACAAAGAAAGACGACAATCCGTACATCCGCAGGCAAGTGCTGCAACTCGTGGGGGGGACGAGATGATTCGTTCGCTTTATATGATTGGTATCGTTAGTGGTTTGCTTCTCGTGCCCGCCTTTGCAAAGTGCCCGGTGACGAATGGCGTCACGGTCGTTGTCAGAGCGCCCATCGGAGATCTGCAGGTCGATACGACGAACCGTGAGCCCGCAGTGGACGTGCAGGTCGAAAACAACGCCGTTCAAGTTCAACAGAACTGCGGAAAGGACCGTGTCGAGTTCACCAGCGCCGGGCCCGATGAGGTTAGCGGTGTGATGATCTGGAAGATCCTCACACCGAGAAACATTGATCTGGATCTGGTTACCCAGGGCGGCAGCATCAATATTGGTGATGTGAATGGCAACGTCGTTCTGCGCACGAGTGGCGGATCGGTGACGACAGGCCAGATTAAAGGCAAGGCCACGCTCATCACGCAAGGCGGGTCGATCAAATCCGGAAACATTGGCGGCGATGCCGAACTGCGCAGCAAGGGTGGAACGATCGAAGCGGGCGATATCGGAGGAAACGCGGAAGTTCATACCAACGCGGGCCGAGTCGCGCTAGGCAGGATTGGCGGCAAGTTAACTGCAGAAGGCGGAAGCACAATCAAAATTACCGGGGCTGGTGAGGTGACGGTCATCACCAATAACGGCGACATATCGATCGGTGACGCGACTCGCATCAACGCCAGGAGCGGCGGCGGAAATATCACCAGCCGGCGCGTCAGCGGGCCATTCCAGGGTCACACTGAACATGGCGACATCCGATTGGACAGCGCGGGCGCCTGGGTTGAAGCTTCGACCGGCCAGGGGAATATTCTGGTCCGCCTGGTGCCGGAAAACATGGACAGCGACCTCCATATGGATCTTCAGGCAGGCCTCGGCGATGTTACGGTCTATCTTCCCCAGGGGCTCCGCGCCAGGGTGGACGCTACCGTCCAGCGCCCTGCATTTCAGGCCCAGCAGATCATTTCGGAGTTTCCACCAACACCCACGCGCCCGGCGAATGGGTTGGTTCCGAATAACAGGTACTACACACCGACACATTCCGAGTCATTGCTCAATGGTGGGGGGAACCTCATCACGCTGCACACGTCGCTCGGCAAAATCACGATAAAGAAGAATTAAACCGGAAAATACGGATGGAACGGATGGAACGGGGACGGGAAAAATCCAAGTCTGACTAGTGATTTCTCATTTTTTGTACAAAAAATGAGAAATCACTAGTCAGACTTGGATTTTTCCCGTCCCCTTCCATCCGTTCCATCCGTATTTTCCGGTTTAATTCTTCTTCCCACGCACGATCGCCGTCCTCAGTAAGGCTGGATCGAGGTACGTTTGTGCGGCTTTCTTCACCTGGTCTGCGGTTACACTCCGGATGGCCCGGCTGTAGTCCATCACGCCCTGGATTCCATCGCCGCCGTAGATTGCGCGCGCGTACTCGAGCACGTTGCCGAGGCGAGTCTGCATGCCAAGCTCGTGCCCGCCGATGGAGTATGCAATCGACTTCTTCACTTCATCTGCGGTTACGCCGTCTTTCCTCAAGCGTTCCATTTCCTTTTCGAGCGACTCCGTCACCTTCGCTTCATTGTCCGGCGAGAATGCGATGTAGGTGTAAATCGCTCCGCTCTTCGACAGGAACGAGTTTTCGGTGCGCACGGTGTAGGCGAGGCCCTGCTTATCGCGGATCGCATCGAAGAATCGCCCGCCGAGACCGGAAACAATGTTTTCCAGAACGACCAGCGCATAGCGATCGTTGCCTGAGCGCGCAGCTCCGGGAAATCCGTAAACGAGCGCGGTCTGCTGACGGGGCACGGTTTCGACCGTCTCCTTCCTGTCGTTCTTGAAATTTGGCGCGGGCAACGACTTGATTTCCCGATCATGCAGATCTTCGTTCGTGAGGACATCGGCTAACGGCGCCACGAGGCCTGTGCCATTGGTGTCGCCGACGATGACGATCGTCGGAACCAGGGGCCGCTGATTTGCCTTGAACCAGGCCTGGAGATCTTCCCTGGTGATGCTTTCCAGGCCCGCCTCCGTTCCAATGGCAGGGCGGGCATAGGCGTGATCACCGAACAGCGTCTGCATGAAGAGGCTGACGGGATAGGCAAAATTGTTTTCGCGAAGCTTCTTGATGCGCGCGATCTGGAGAACTTTTTCCTTCTCGATGTCGTCTTCCAGAAATGCGGGCTGCTGGAGAACGTCCATCAGGATTTCCAGCGCCCGGTCCATCCGCCCGCTCAAACCATCGACGACGTAGCCGAAGAAATCCGCTTCATTGACGACCTGAATCCTGGTCCCGGCATTCTCGAGGCGCCGTGCGATGTCTTCGGAGTTGAATCGCTTGGTGCCGCGAATTGCAGAACGCAGCATGAGTTCTGTGATGCCTGCATTCCTGGCGGATTCGTACAGCCGGCCACCAGGATAGAACAATCCAAAGGAAACGAGCGGCAGCCGGTGGTCTTCGATGATGTACACGTCCGGGCCGCGGAGGAGCGACCGTTTCGCAATCGGCTTCACGAGATCGGCGGTAAGGCCGTCGCCGGCTTCTGGAATTTCGGCGGCGATAGGCAGTTCCTGAACAGTCCGCGGCTCCAACGCCGCGGACACTTTATCGAGCACGGCTGCGCGGTACTGTGCTTCGCTGTAATTTCGCGTTACGGCTTCCGGAAGGTATTCGAATGCCGAGAAGTTCTCGAAGAAGAGATATTTCTTCGCGACACGAGCGACGTCGTCAATCGAGACATTCTGGATCGACGTCAAGTAAGACAGCGATTTCTTCCAGTCGCCAAGCGATTCGTAATGTGCGGCGTCCTCCGCCAGGCCGTCGACGGTCTCGAGCTGGTGATAGCGGTTCTGCGCGATGAGCGCCTTCGCGCGGGCGAGTTGCTCTTTCGTAACGCCATTTTTCTTGAGGTTTTCGATCTCGGCGAGAACAGCGATTTGCGCGTCGATTGGATTTTCCGTTTCGAAATCGATTTCGAAATACCCGAGATCCCGAAACGCCGTCAGGCCGGCGGAACCACTGGTGATCAGGCCTTTTTCATCGCGGACGTATTGATTGAGAATCGAAGCCCGGCCTTCACTTAGTATCGCGGCAAGAACTTCGAGAGCGCGCGCATCGTCGCTGAGAACGCCGGGGCCATGGAACCCGATCGCAACGTGGTTTTGCTCGATGGGGCCTCGCTGCCATGAGTAGCGAATAGCGGTCTGCTGGGGCTCGCTGGAACCGGCATCGCGCTCGATAGCCTGATCATCCAGCGATGGAGCGCCACCGTAAAGTTTCACGACTTCCGCGATAATCTCTTCGCTATCCATGCTGCCGGCGATCGAGAGAATAATATTGGACGGCTGATAGTACTTCTTCACATAGCCCACGATGTCATCGCGAGTGAGCGCACGCAGGCCCTCAGGCGTGCCGATGCGCCAGCGCTTCATGCGGTGTTCCTGAAATGCCGTCGCGTAAAGCTTCTCTGAAGCGACAGCAGCCGGGTTGTCGAGCTTGCGATTGTTTTCCTGCAGGACGACTTCGATCTCCTGCTTCAGCTCGTTCGCATCGTAGGCCGAGTTCCAGAGCGCATCGGCCTGGATCTCGAGGGCTTTCTTCATGTTTTCCGCTGGAACTTCCGTGTGATAGACCGTGCGGTCGTAGTAGGTGTACGCGTTGAGGTAACCCCCAAGCGCCTGGGTCTCACGCGCGATTCCGCCGACCGGGCGCTTCGACGTGCCCTTGAAGAACATGTGTTCGATGACGTGGGAGATTCCGGAAATGCGATCGTCCTCGTCAAAGTAGCCCGCCTTCACGTAAGTCGTAATGCTGATGAGAGGAACGGCCTGCTGCTCCCGCAGGATCACCGTCAATCCATTTTTCAGGACGACTTTCGTGGTCTGTCCCTGATCTTCTCGAAAAGTGTACGGTTCCACGATCTGGCTCACCTGCAAGAGGAGAATTAGCGCCGTCAACATACGTCTATTTTACGAGAATGCTCGTCGGCGTAAGAGAGAAATACCCGCACGGCGCCTGGGGTTTCAAACCGACCGAGACGGTCGGCCCACTCGATGATGACAGCGGCGTCGGGGTCGTCGAAGATTTCATCCAGGCCGAGCCCCTCAAGTGCCCCAGTCTCAATACGATAGAGATCGATGTGGTAGACCTTCACGCGGCCGGCGTATTGGTTGATGAGCGTGAACGTCGGGCTGGTGACCTCGTCGATATCGGCGACGCCGAAACCATCTGCGAGGCCTTTGCTGAACAGAGTTTTTCCAGCGCCGAGGTCGCCATAGAGAAGAACATGAGCGGGGCTTTTGAGCCCGGCCGCAAGTTCCCTGGCGAAAGTGTAGGTTTGTTCTTCCGAGGTTGAAATCATTCGTGCGCCCAGGCCGTGGAGCGGCCACTGTAGCGGCGGTCTATGACCGCCGACGATTCGTCAACTTGCAAGACTGTCGGCGGTCATAGACCGCCGCTACAGTGGACAAAGCCGCGGTTCTCACCGTGCGCTGATCTGAATCCACGGCCTTCAGCCGTGGCTACACGCTGTCGCCGCTCCGCGGCTCTCCTTTGAGATTCTCCCATGCTTTGGGCAGGAAGCGCAGGAGATCGGTCGCGACCAGGGATTCTTCGCCAACCTCTTCCGCAGCGAGATCGCCGGCGAGGCCGTGAAGGTAGACCGCCAGACAGAGGCGCTGGGTGAATGATCCAAGGTGCTCTTGCGCAAGAATCCCGGAGATCATTCCGGTAAGAATGTCACCAGTTCCGCCGGTCGCCATGCCGGGATTCCCGGTGGGATTAATATAGACGGAACCGTCGGGAGCGGCAACGACGGTGCGATGCCCCTTCAAGACGACGTAAGCATTCCGGCGTTTTGCGAAGTCCGAGGCGACCTCGACGCGATTCGCCGTCACGTGCTCAACTTTCTTTTCAATCAGCCGCGCCATCTCTCCAGGGTGCGGCGTAAGCACGGCGCCGCCAAGGTCGCCTTCAAATCCAGCCAGAGCATTCAGGCCATCCGCGTCGATGACCATTTGCGAAGGGCAATCGGCTTCGACGCGGCGGATGAACGCGCTGGTCTCGATTGCAGTCGTCATGCCCGGACCGATTGCCACGACATTCTTGTCTTTCATGAGATTCGAAACGGATTGATTCGCAATCGTGCCTTCACTCGTCTCCGCCAATCGCTCCGTCATCAATTCCGGCATCGACACGGCGATGATCGGCAATACGCTTTCAGCGGTTGCAACAGTCACCAGACCCGCACCGGCTCGCAACGCCGCTTGCCCGGCCATCGCCGCTGCTCCGCTCTTGCCGCGCGAGCCGGCAATAATCAGCACTCTGCCATACATTCCCTTGTTACTGTCCATCACCCGAGCAGGAATCTCGTGCGGCTCGATAAGATGCAGCCTGTGGGTTTCATTCTCCAGCAGTTCGGGCGGGGTGCCAATGTCCGCCAGGATCACGTCGCCCGCATCGGCGCAGCCGGGAAACATGACAAGCGACGGCTTCAGTGCCGTAAACGTAACGGTCAGATCGGCCTGAACGCCGGGCGAAGGAACGTCCACCGCAACGATGTCGGCTCGAGGGAAATCCCCGGCCAGGCTTTCGATCACCGTGCGATACAAACCCTCAACCGGTTGCCGCGCGCCGGTTCCCAGCAGCGCGTCAACGATGATATCGGCATCCAGCAGTTCGAGCTTCTCCTCGTCCCAATCGTGTGCGGTGAGAACAACAGTAGGTGGATAGCCCACCGCCTTCAGGATATTCAGGTTCGTCTTTGCATCGCCTCTGACGTCTTCCTCGGCCGCGAACAGGAACACGAACGGGATGCAGCCCTTTTGAATGAGTTGCCGCGCGACGACGAAGCCGTCGCCGCCGTTATTTCCTTTCCCGCACAGTATCGCAACGGTAAGTTCGGCGAGATTCTCAAATTGATCTTCGAGGACCTCGGCGACACGCATCCCTGCGTTCTCCATCAGGATGAGATTCGGGACTCCGTATTTTTCCGTGGACAGGCGATCGACTTCGCGAAGCTGCTCGGGAGTGAGAATCTTCATTGCCGCAGATTACGCGGATTACACGGATAAATCCACGAACGTATGTGGCCGAAATCGGGCCCGAATCTTATGCTAAGCTTCGGCCTTATGCAGCTTGCGCAAGTGAAGGAACTGGAGAAGAGATACCTGCTCGGAACCTACTCCAGGTACGAACTCCTGGCGGACCGCGGAAGTGGCGCCTACCTCATCGATAAGTCGAACAGACGCTACCTGGACCTGCTCGCCGGCATAGCCGTGAATGCTCTGGGTTACAATCATCCGCGCATCAAGCAGGTTCTTCGAAAACAGATCAAGCGGCCGATACACGTCTCGAACCTGATTTATCACGAATATCAGGGAAGGCTCGCGGAAAAACTCTGCAGGATTTCGGGACTCGATCGCGCGTTCTTCACGAACAGCGGGACGGAGTCGATCGAAGGTTGCCTGAAGTTCGCGCGCGCGTTCGCAAGGCCGAAGTTTCGAGTGCTATCGCTGGATCAGTCTTTTCATGGAAGAACGTTCGGAGCGCTGTCAGCGACCGGACAGAAACAGTATCGCGAGCAGTTCGAGCCGCTGGTCCCGGGTTTCGACTTCGTGAAATTCGATGACGTCGAAGATCTGGAACGAAAGCTCACGGACGATGTATGCGCCGTGCTGATCGAAACGATTCAGGGTGAAGGCGGCATTCGTCCGATATCGGAGAACTTTTATCGCGCGGCAAGAGAGCTCACGAAGAAAAAAGGCGCCGTGCTGATCGTAGACGAAATCCAGTGCGGCCTTGGACGGACAGGACAGTGGTTCGCATTCCATCGATTCGCGCCGCCGGCCGGCAAGGAGATGCTTCCGGACATGGTGGCGATCGCAAAACCGCTCGGGCTGGGCATTCCGCTCGGAGCCGTCATTCTCAACGAAAAGGTTTCGGCCGCAATTCAGGCCGGGCAGCACGGTACGACCTTCGGCGGCGGGCCGTTGGCGTGCCGGGCGAGTCTCGAGTATTTCGACACGGTCGAACAGGAAAACCTGCTCGACCGTGTGCGCGCCGTCGGCTGGTATTTCAGGCAGCGGCTGGAAGGACTGAAGGATATCCAGGTTGTGAAGGAAGTTCGCGGCGAAGGCTTGATGCTTGCGCTGGAACTGACGATTCCGGGGAAAGAAATCGTCAGGCAGATGCTGCAGCAAGGGTTCATCTTTAACTGCACACATGATACCGTCCTGCGCTTTCTCCCTCCATTCATCATCACGGAGAAGCAGATCGACAAATTTGTCCGCGCCTTGAGGCCGGTTTTGGAAGCGCAGAAAGCCTGATGGACGAAGCGAAAATCCTCAGTTCTCGAATTGCGTATAAGGGCGGGCACATCCAGGTTCGAGAGGATCGTGTGATCGAACCCGCAGGACACGAGTGCTCGCGCGAGATCGTCGTGCATCCCGGAGCTGTCTGCATTGTGGCGCGGCCGACGCCGGAGCAGGTCATTTTGATCCGGCAATATCGCCACGCAACGGGACGGGAAATTCTTGAGATTCCCGCAGGCACTCTCCACGACGGCGAAGATCCGCGCGAGTGCGCGATCCGTGAACTGGAAGAGGAGGCCGGCTATCTTGCCTCCACAATGATCGAGCGCGCCCGGTTCTGGACAACTCCCGGCTTCACGACCGAGATCATGTATCTGTATGAAGCCACCGATCTCACCAAGACGCAAATCAGGCCCGACGATGACGAGGTCATCGAAGTCGATATTGTTTCGCGCTCCGAAGCGCTCCGCCTCATCGACAACGGTCAGGTACAGGACGCGAAGACCATCCTCGGCCTCCTTCGAGTCCTGAAATAAGAAATGGCGCTGCCGCAATGGCGCAAAAACCAGATCGCGGTCACGATCTCCGGCGCCTTCATGAACTTCGGCTACACGCTGGTAATGTCGTTTCTCCCGATTTACGTACGGGAACTGGGCGTCGAGTCGACGGGCGGCATCGCGTTGTGGAGCGGGCTCATCCTGAGTGCGAGTCCACTAATGGCTGCGCTCCTCGGCCCGCTATGGGGCCGGCTTGGCGATCGCAAAGGGATGAAGCTCATCGCAACGCGGGCGACGGCAGCGAACGCCGTGTTGTGGTTCTCAATGGCCTTCGCTCAAAACGTCTGGCAGTTGTTCCTGCTCCGCATTCTCCTTGGCATTCTCGGCGGCTTCACGAATGTCGCGGTCGCACTGGTGACGCAACTCGCGCCGAAAGAGAAGGTCCCTTCAGTTATCGGAACGCTGAATTCGGTTCAAATTCTCAGCGCGGCGGTGGGACCGCTTTTGGGCGGCATCCTTGCCACATCGATCGGCGTGCGGAATACGTTCATGTTTACGGGTCTCGTGAACTTCGGATCGTTGCTGAGCATCCTGTTGCTCTTTCGCGATCAGGACATTCTCGAAACCGGTAAACAATCCGAACCATTGTCGGCAGCTGCAGGTTTCTGGCGGAAGCCCGAGTATTTTACGGCGCTGATGATTCTCTTCTTCGTGAACATGGCGGATCGAACGTTTGGTCCGATTATCCCGCTGTTCCTCGAACAACTCGGCACGCCGCGTGTGGGCCTTGAGATGGTAGCCGGCGTATTGATTTCTGCTGCGGCGTTTGGGGAAGCGTTCTCCGCCTGGCTTTCCGGAAAACTGGCCTCGCGTGTTTCCCTGCGCCGGTTGATCACTGGGAGACTCATTCTCAGCATACTCGTGCTCGCGCCCATGGTTCTTGTCCGGACAAGTGAGCAGTTCTCAGTTCTGCGTGTGGTATTGGCCCTGCTCGCCGGCGGGACGCTCACGCTTGCGTTGAGTGCGGCACATCACGTAATTCCCAACGAGCATCGCGGGAGCGGCTTCGCAATGCTCTCCGGTACGAGTATGCTTGGCGGGGCAGTCGGCCCAATCATTGCCGGCTCCATCGCCGGGTTCAGTATTCGCTCAATCTTCGTTTTTAATTCAATTGTCTATTTGTTGATGATCGGTTTTGTATACCGCAACGTACGGCACTAACCTGACTCCGGCGGTAAAGTGCGGGGCAGAGGGATGGGGAAGGAATAGCCACAAAAAGCACAAAATGCACAAAATGCACAAGAATGCAGCACTCTTGGGCATTTTGTGCTTTTTGTGGCTATTCGTTCCCCATCCCTCTGGCAGTGCCGAAACCATCCGGCGAACGTCCAATACCCTGTCAGCCGCCGAAGGAGATCCGCAAATGAGACGCAGTATTCTGGCCGTTGTATTGATTGTCATCCTGGCGGCCACGTCGCTGACTGTCTTCGCTCAGGCGAAAAAGACGGCCGAAAAAGCGAAAGACCCGGTTTGCGGGATCCTTGTGGACAAGGACCCGAAACTCTCGGCCAACTACAAAGGCGGGAGCTATTACTTCTGTTCCAGGGCAGACATGGAGAAGTTCAAAAAGGAACCCGGGAAGTACGCGAAGAAGAAGTAACCACAAGAAGCGCAAAAGGCCCAAATCTTATGTGCCTTTTGTGCTTCTTGTGGTTACTTCCCTTCCTAGTTCGAAGCGCTCTTCAGCAGAGCGCCAAGATCCGCAACCAGCTTGTCCGTCGGGACCAGCTTGCCATCAACACTCCGCCAAACGACCTTTCCTTTGTCATCAATCAGGAAGTAATAGCGCTTCTCAGGTTGTGGTGAGGCAGGATTTGCAGCGTCATATTTCTTTCCGATATCCAGGGAGCGATCGCTCACAAACGTGAGGGCTTCCTGCGCAACCGGTTTTCCGTCGGCTCCCCTGGGAGCGACGCTGTCCTTGAACGCGCGCTGGGCTCCAGGCAAATCCGCGGAAATGCCAAGCATCTGGATGTTCAGGGCAGCGATCTTTTCGTAGAACTGGCCGGCTTCGGTGAATTCCTGCGTGCAACCGGGCGTGAATGCGCCAGGAAAGAACATCACGAGCACGCGCTTCTTGCCGACAAAATCCTTCAAACTCATCGGCTGTGCGCCGCGTCCGCCGGCGGACACCTGGAAGTCCGGCGCCATGTCGCCGATTTTTGGAGCGTTATCGGGACCCGTAGCGGCAGTCAACTGGGCAAATCCCGAAACCGCGAACAACAACGTAATCACTGGCAGCAAATATAGAACTCTCCTCACAGATCCTCCTTTTCAGTACGCACTATCTTACGAGTGTTTCTTCGCTTCTTCAAGCAAACGGCAGGCGCGCGTGGGATTAAAGACTCCGCAACTGCAGAACCGGGCGAGCGTCGCGGAGGCTTGCTCCGGGGACCGCCTTCCCTGCTTGACCCATTCGACGAGCTTGCGGACGAAGTTGAATGACAGCATGCCATGTCCGCACATCGTGGCAAGCTCGAGGGTGTGGCGATCGGCCATGCGGTCGGTCTGGCCGGAAAAACCGAGTGAATACTCGACGCTGTGCCGCTCGAGACCTGCACGGCGCGCACATTCCCGGGCTTTGTCGAGCGAGGCGCTGATGTTGATGGAAAGGCCGAGGTCCGCGTCCTTCAATTCTTTAATGAAAGCAACGACGGCATCGGTATTGTCGAAAACCGCGGAGACGGTGGTCGGACAGGAAACGCAATTTACGACGGTTTCGATGTCGGGCGCCGCATCACGATGCCAGTGCACCGCAGGATTCAGGTTCCTCGATGGGCGGAAAATCCCGCCGTGGCTGGCGTCACCCAGATTCACAGGGTTGTATTTGCGGGCAATCTCGAGGAAGCGGCGTTCTTTCTCGACGGCGTTTTGATCGTTGATGCCGCGAGCGGGGATCGCAAAGACAATGTAGTCGTCGTTGAAGCTCTCAGCATTGCCATAGCGATGAAGCGTGTTCGTCATGCGTGTCCTAATCCGAGGTTCGTCTTGCCGCGGGCAAAGGAGATGCCCTCTCCCGCAAGGACGCTATCGAGAGCGCTTTGGCCATGGTCATCGCAGCGCGTCGAGACGCCAACAGCCACGACGGTTTCCAGTGTCTTTGAGACTTCATCCACTCGCCGAAGCACATCGGGAACCCGTTCGATCGGCGTTTTGAATTCGACAATAGCGGAGAGAATCTTCTCATTCAGGATGTCGTCGCGAAGTTTGCCGGTGTTCCTGTCGGCCATCATGTGCGTGACCGGATTCTTCGGCTCAAACTGGATGCCCATTGCCGCCAGCGCGATCGTCATCTTTTCGATATCGCGAAAGCGAACGCCTACGGTGGGGCGGCCAAACTCCACAACGTATCCGACTTCTCCCAGGCCGACTCGATTCGTCACATCGTTCGTCTTCACCTCTTCGGTTCCGCGTCCGTGGACACCCGTACTCTCATGAGTAACGATGGGATCGCTGAAAGCGCGCCGGATGACCCGCGGCCACACCAGTTCATCGGGAGTGATTGCGGAGGTCGGGCATACATCCGGTTCCGGATCGAAGCGTAAGCGAAAGACCTTCAGCAGGCGTCGAATACCCCGCACAATGCTGGGATTCAGTTTCTCCATGCTCATGCCGCGAAAACAGGTATAACACTCAACGCACTCGTCTGCATTCACAACGGCCCGATTGATCGCGGAATCGACGGAAATCGCCCCCATCGGGCACACCGGGATGCAATTGCCGCAGGCCACACATTTTTGTCGGTCGATTTGCATAATCCGCGCTCAGTCAATCATAAAAGCGGGGAAACCCCAAAAGTATTCTCCCTCGTGTGAAATGTCCGCATGGTACGATTTAGAGTTTGTATTCCAAGGAGGATTCCTGAATGAGTAGATCGGCATTTGCCGAACAGCACCCGTGGACGTCGCCCTGGTGGAAGGCCGACGGAGAAAATTCTTCGGTAATGGCTTATATAGTGGCCGTTCATATTTTGGCCATAGTTGGATTTGTCCTGTTCCCGCTCCCCGGTTGGAAGATATTCCTCGGCTGGTTCATCATGGCATGCGCGGGCGGTCTGGGCACGACCGTCGGTTATCATCGCGCACTCGCGCATCGTGCAGTCAAACTCAATCCCGTGGTCGAGCAGATTCTGATTTTCTTTGCATGCTTCAATGGCTCAGGCACCCCCAGCACCTGGATCGCGAATCATCGCAATCATCACGCGAACACCGACAGTGCGCTGCCTCTGGAGATAGCGAATCGCTATGACGCATACAAGGATTGGTTGCGCACCATGGAGATTCGAGCTCGGCAGGGATTAATGCGGGGATAAGCACTCGCGGCTGCAGATTTTGTCACGAAAGGAAAATGTTCGAGACACTGGAAGCTCTATTTTACCAGCAGGTTCAAGAGTGGCCCCGTCTGGCGCGCGGCGTGGAAGGTCTCGCCA
>Ga0207137_1102_pt1 | contig 20449 bp, 21 predicted proteins | sample Alteio_BWMinHeat_9_FD_153572 | JGI IMG/M metagenome (GOLD analysis project Ga0207137, IMG submission 153572) | Enriched cells from forest soil in Barre Woods Harvard Forest LTER site, Petersham, Massachusetts, United States -... | ecosystem: Environmental > Terrestrial > Soil > Temperate forest >...
TGTCAGCCACTTCAGCGTCATGACGCGGCGAAGCGTGCTGTTCGCGGGGGGCCCGCCGGTCGTACGACGGGCCCTGGGTCTGGAAGTCTCGAAGGAGGAGCTAGGCGGCCCGTCCGTCCATGCGGAGTGCTCGGGCGCGATCGATAATGTCGCCGAGAACGACGAGGATGCGATTACCCAGCTGCGGACAGTGCTGTCCTACCTGCCCCAGAACGTGTGGAACCTGCCGCCCCGGGGGGATCGCAGCGATCCAATAGATCGCCGTGACGAAGAGCTGCTCCGCCTCGTGCCCGAGAACCGGCGGCTAGCGTACGACATGAAGCGGATCGCCGAAACTATCGTAGACCGCGGCTCCCTGTTCGAAATCGGAGGTGGCTGGGGGCGGTCGCTCATCACTGCCCTGGCTAGGATCGACGGGATTCCGGTGGGGGTGATCGCGAATAACCCGAACGTGCTCGGGGGCGCGCTGGATGCCGCGGCAGCGGAGAAACAGGTCCGGTTCATTGATATGTGCGGTGTGTTTCATCTCCCGCTCATATTCTTCGTCGACGTGCCGGGCTTCATGATCGGACCGGAGGCCGAGCGGAAAGGTACGGTCCGAAAGGGAATGCGTGCGATTCAGGCGCTCGTCGAAGCCGAAGTGCCCATCATCACGATCCACGTGCGCAAAGCCTACGGCATGGCCGTTTCCGCCACGGCGAATCCTGATCGGCTCGGCTTGCGGCTGGCTTGGCCGAGCGCGGAGTGGGGCGACATGCCGATTGAAGGTGGAGTGGCCGCCGGCTTTCGCCGCGAGATCGAGAGTGCACCCAACCCGGACGAATTGCGGCAACAGATCGAGGAGCGCCTGCTGGCCTCAGCAAGCCCGTGGCGTACAGCAGAAGCCTTCGCGGTCGAGGACATGATTGATCCACGAGACACCCGGCGGATCGTTGCTCTGTTTCTAAATGCAAGTCTGGAGGCGCTTCGTACGCGACTGGGCGCTTCGGAACGTCGATGGTCCTTACGGCCGTGAGTGTTAAAGCGCCAGTGATGCGTCGACCGCGAATTGGCGCGCTGCTGATGCCGGTAAAGGCGTACAGCGAGATGAAATGCTGGTGGCGCGATCTGGAAGCGTCGGGCTTCGATGATCTATGGCTGCCCGACCGTGTCGCTAGCTATGTTTTCCCCGAGGCGGAATGGTTGGAGTGTTGGGCGCTCCTTGCTGGCATGGCCGAATCGACTCAACGAGCGCGGATTGGAACGCTGGTCACATCGCTTCGAGCTCGGAATCCGGTTCTCATCGCCAAGTGGGCGTCGACCATTGACCACATTTCCAATGGACGGCTCGAGTTAGGAATTGGGACTGGACTTGAGCGCGAAGATGAACTTTTGGGCGTTTCGTCGTGGCAGGCGCGAGAAACAACCGCCCGGCTTCGTGAGGCCTTAATCTTGCTCGACGCGACCCTCCGAGGAGTCGAGTGGCGGTCTGGTGAATTTTATAGGACGTCGTTGGAGATGTTGCGACCTCTTCCATGCCAAAAGCCGCGCCCCCCTCTCATCGTGGCGGCGCTTGGACCAAAAGCCATCGCAGTTGCGGCGGAACGGGCTGACGCCTGGAATTTTTATTTCGACGGTGATGGCACAGAGGAAGATGCCTTTGCTCGGGCCCATAATCGCATTGCCGAGTTTCGAACCGCGTGTACCGCTGCCGGTCGACTATTCGAGGGCATCCGACGTTCACTCTTAGTGTTCTCGTCGTTTCTCCGTTTCGATGTGTGGAGTTCGAGCGGTCGACTAGATGATTTTCTTGAGCGATGTACGAACCTTGGAGTCTCGGAGTTCGTATTTGAAGTGAGCGACCGAAAGCACGTTGAGCAAATGACTCAGATTGTTTCGGGATGGTCGCGATGATTCAGCGGCGCCATTCGGTCGATTGTGGTGAGCACAAAGGTTCGAACGCGGCGGAGGTGGCCGAATGAGGGGCCAGTTTTTACCTGGCACTGTCGTTGGGCGGCGCAGCCTGCTTCATGAACTGGCGCAAGCCGAACGCATTGGAGGGGACCGCTTGCTCTTTCGATGGGCGAACGGCGAGGAGAGCGTCGGCAAATTCGCTCAGCGAGTCCGCCGCTATGCAACCGGTCTACGGAAACTCGGGGTTCGCGCGGGCGATCGGGTAGCCACTCTGGCTCTTCCGAGTGTGCGTTATCCGGCGCTCTGGTGTGCAATTGCCGGCTTGGACGCCATTGAAGTCCCGATTAATTCGCAACTCCGGGGTCCAATACTCGAGCACGTCTTACGGGACGCGGATCCGCAGTGGGTTTTAGGTGAATCCGCCTTCCTCGAACCCTTGGAGCAATTCGGGTCGACCCTTGGGCTACAAATTATCAACATTAGCGGAGCGCTTGAATCTGATTGGCTAAAAGAACCGGAAGGTGAATTGCACGATCCGGAGGCCAGCGAGACGGCCGCAATCGTCTACACCTCCGGAACGACGGGGCCGTCGAAAGGGGTTGTATTGGCTCACGGTTACTTCCCCAACTTTGGTGAGCTCTGGCACCGCGCGTTTAACGTGCAACCCGGCGAAGTGTTTTACTTCGCTCAACCGTTTTTCCACGTAGATATTCGGGTCATCGTCGCGATGTGTCTGATCTCGCGATCAGCGCTGGCGTTTGCGCCGAAATTCAGTGCCTCGCGATTTTGGTTTGACGTGCAAGCAATGGGAGCCACGTGGTTTGGCGCGGTGGGCGCAATGTTCTCTGCGATCGCTAAACATGATCCGCCGCCATCTTCGCAGATCAAGCTAACGAGAGGGATCGGCGCGCCAATTCCCGAAGACGCATATGCGTACTTCGAAGATCAATTGGATATCGATTTGCTCTGTTTGTACGGCCAAACCGAAGCGGACGGCGTGGTGTTCGATACCGCGGACCGTCGCGACCGAGGCGCTTGCGGATGGACCTGTGGCGGCTTCGACGTGGAGATTCACAGTCCTGACGGGAGAGCGATGTCGACGGGGGAGACGGGCGAAATCGTCTACCGTCCTCTCGTGCCGAATATGATGCTCAAGGGCTATTGGCGCCGTGACGACGCTACGGTCGCATCCTTCCGGGATATGTGGTTTCACAGCGGCGATCTGGGCCGATTTGACGATAATGGCCTGTTACGGTTCGTTGGGCGAGCCAAGGATGTAATCCGTCGCCGTGGCGAGAACATCTCCGCCTACGAGGTTGAACTTACAATCCAGGGCTGCGATGGCGTTCGTGAGTGTGCTGCTGTCGCCGTGCGCGACGTGATTGGCGACGAGGACGAGGTCAAAGTGTTTCTCGTTCTCGACGATGGCGCCGCATTCTGTGCGAAGCAATTCTTCGTCTACTGCCGGCGTATGTTGCCGAACTACGCGGTGCCGCGGTTTGTGGAGATTGTATCCAGCGACAGTGCGGCTCGCAGCGCCGGCACAGGCGCCATTCAAAAGCATTTGTTACCGCGCGCAAACGGTCCAGCAGTGATCGACCGCCAGATTGTGGAGTCTGTCGAAAAGCAGGATATCCCATGAGCCAAGAGCCCGGGAACCATCAACGGACTGAATGGAATGGCCCGTCGTTAAAGGGACGGAGAGCGCTCGTTACGGGCGCAAGCAAAGGCATCGGCCGGGGGCTCGCAGTCGCGATGGCTCGTGCCGGCGCAGATGTCCATTGCGTAAGCCGGAACGAGTCAGAGCTACAGCGAACCCAAACGATGGCGGCTGAGCATGGGGTTCGAGCGACTTACCAGGTGGCTGACTTAGTATCGAGTACCGGCGCAAAGTTGGCAGTGGCCTCATGTGTCGCCGCGCTCGGCGGGGTCGACATCGTTTTGAACAATGCCGCAGCGGGACTGGGTGCCATGGCGGTCGATACCACCGAAAAAATTTGGGACGAGGTGATGGCCGTCGGGTTGCGAAGTCCGTTTATCATTTGCCGCGAGGCGGGGCGCCACATGATCGCGCAAGGCTCCGGCAAGATCATCAACATCTCCTCGGTGCTTGGCGTTGTCGGCAAGGACAACATTGCCGCTTACGGGTCAGCGAAACACGGCCTCATTGGCTTGACCAAATGCCTCGGGGTCGAATGGGCGCCACACAATGTGCAGGTCAATGCGTTGGCGCCCGGATGGATTCGTACCGAGATGACCGCGGACTACTGGGCGGACGCCGAGCGATCAAAGTTGATTACGGATCGGACGCCGGCCCGGCGTTGGGGCGAGGTGGATGATTTAGTCGGCGCAGCGGTCTTCCTTGCTTCGCCGGCATCGGATTTCGTGACGGCTACAGTCTTGTTGGTCGACGGTGGCTTCACGGCCATCTAGGCTGACGACACCATATTTGGTGCGCATTTGGAGAATGAAATGAAAAGTGTAAATGTTTCGGCGCTTGAAGCGTCGGCCGAGCCTGGGTTGCCAGCTTCGATCGGAGTTGCTCGATGTATCACTGATGCACAACTGCCGACGCTCGCCGGCGGGGTCGGTCGTTTCAATGTTGAGATAGAGCTGACGGATTGGAAGTTTGCTCGTGACGAGGTCGTTGTCGTGATTGAAGGGCAACTAAGCTTTACCAGTTCGACTGGGGAGCGGGTGGCAGCCCGAAAAGGCGGGATGTTGATAGTGCCCGCCGACACGCTCGCGACAGTCCGGGCATCGGCCGGAACAGAAATTGTCTTTGTAACGCCGCGGTGAGAGCGTCGATGGCCGCTTCATTACGTCGGAAAAACACGAAAACTGCGATCGTTGAGGTGGCGGCGAATCTATTTCGTCGCCGCGGCTTCCATGAAACGAGCATGGGGGATATTGCGGCAGCGGTCGGAGTGTCTCAGCCGGCGGTTTATTTGTATTTTCGGTCTAAACAGGACCTGCTGCGAGAGGTTATCGGCCGCGATCAAAATGAGTTCATCCGAAACTTGCGTCGCGAAACGGATTCGGTGAACGGGTGGGAGAAGAGCCTCAAAACGGCGGTAGCTATTCACACCAGGCTCGCACTGGGGACGGACGATCCACCCCGCCCGCGAATAAGCCGAGAGCAACTCGCGCAATGGCTACTGCCCAGGGACGTGGGTGCGGTCCGTCACGGCGAACAGCGGTGCCACGATCAATATGCGCAAATTTTGATCGGCGGTAACGCGGCGGGCACTTTTCAAGTGAAGCAGTTGCCTACAACCGTATCTGCCATCTGGAATATGTGTGAGTACAGCTCAAGGTGGTTCCGAACCAAAGGCGCGCTGGTTGGCAAACAGTTAGGACAATTGCACGGTCAGCTGGCACTGAGAATGGCCAGAGGCCATACAAGCCGGTCCTCGGTCGTTCCTACGCTGGATCGTCCCTCCTCGCACAATCGCTCCGTCCATCTCGGCGCAAAGCAACGAATTCTGTTTTCTGCGGGCAGATTGTTTTCGGAGCGCGGGTTCAAGGGAGCAAGCCTCGCGCAGATTGGGCAAGATGTCGGAATCTCGAGCCCCGGGCTCTATTGGTATTTCGACTCCAAGCAAGACCTGCTGTTCGAATTCCTCTTGTCGTCGGCAGCCGACTTTACTGCCGAGGTAAAGGCGTGCGTGGAGACGGCTTCCCATCCGCGCGATCGCCTGTGTCTTTTGGCCTATATGCACACGCGCATCCGACTGGAAAGGCAGCTATTGACCGGCGTCTATGACGCCGCGGTGTATTCCGGGTCACAACTGGCTGGTGCGATAAAAGGCCCCAAACGTCGACAGATCCAAGCGATCTACAAAGAATATTTCCGTTTTGCGGAACGCATCGTTGAAGACGGCGTGTCGCGAGGAATCTTCGACGTCCCTCATCTAGCAGCTTCGGTCTTCGCCATTCTGAACATGTGCGAATACGGAAATGCATGGATCGGAAACGCTAGCTCCACGAAGACAACAGTTGTCGCCAAGGCGAACTCCCAACTGGCAGTGCAGATGGTGGGATGGCGCGAGCGCGCGGATTGACCACGTCGAAACACGAGTGATCGGCATGCGGGCTTTGAACTGGATTGGAAGAGATCGATCTCCCGAAGTCGTGGAGATGGATATGCCGATTTGCGATCAGAACCAACTCCTGGTGGCGGTGTCCTATGTCTATTTGGGGGCGCGAGAAGTCAGCCTCCTTGGACCCGATCTTTCATGGGCCAAAGTATCACTACCGATAACACTCGGATACCAAGCCGTCGGCCGACTTGTCAGGGCGGATTCGCGTTTCTCGTGGCCCGCGGGTCAGCCCGTGTTCTTGAGCGGTTTTGTGCCGTGCGATGGCTGCGAACACTGCCGTCGGGGCGCAACGAATTTGTGTATGAGTCGCGCGCTCCACGGCATCAATGTCGATGGGTATGCAGCCGAATTTGTGTGTGCAGCTCGACAAGCCGTATTTCCAGTTAGCAATTCGATCCCCGAGCATCTCGTTCCGGCAATGTCTGAGGTCGGGACTGCGCTGCGCGCGCTGCGGCGTACGGGCGGCGCCTTTGGGAAACGCGTGGCAGTGGTGGGAGGCGGCGATATTGGCCTTACCGCGGGAGTGCTGGCGCGAATCGGGGGCGCCGCCGAGGTCGTGGTCGTCGATCCTGACGCCCGAGCTCGGGCCCGAGCAGAGGAAATTCTAGGCGCCTCGAGTGCCGTCTTGCCGGCAGACTTGCAGACTGGCGAGATGGACGTGGTGATTGAAGCGTCAGGCGCGGAGGCTGGCGTGGTATCGGCAATAAGGGCGGCGGGCGACCGCGGTACCGTTGTCTTGCTGAGCGCGCTCGGGCGGACCGAAATTTGTTTCGCGTCCTTTTACGAAGAAGTAGTCGCGCGTGAATTGACCATCCTCGCGTCCCGCGGCAAGAGCCGTGACGAGCTGGCGGTAGCAGCAGAGCTTCTCGCCACCAAACCGCTGCTTCAACAGATATTCGAATTGAATCCGATTCGAACGCTTGATGAAGCGCCGGCGATCTTATCGGCGCTGCTTAAGCGCGAGCTGTGCGGGCCGGTGCCAATTGCCGTGCAACAGAAGAGCGCAGCATGACAGCGCCCAAAGAATCCAATCGGCAAACGATGCGCGCCCTGGTTTGGGAGGGGAGAGGCCGCGCCCCAATACTGGCAGAGCGACCAATTCCGGCCGATGATTTCGGTAGCGTCCGGGTGTCCGTGTCCTACGTGTATCTCGGCGCACGCGAGGTGAGTCTACTCGGACCGCGGCTGGAATGGGTGAAAGTCCCGTGGCCCCTTACACTAGGCTACCAAGGTGTCGGCCGGGTTGATGGCCGGGTTGTGTTCCTGAACGGCTTGGTGGCGTGTGGCCAGTGTTCGCTTTGTGCACAAGAGGCGGGACATCTCTGCCGACACGGTCGATTGCTCGGAATGAGCATGAACGGGTGTGCGGCCGAATATGTGAGCGTGCCTCCACAAGCCTTGTTTCCCGTGCCGGCATCGGTGCCGGAACATTTGGTGCCGGCGATGTCAGAAGTAGGTACCGCTTTGCGCGCGCTGCAGCGGGGCGGCGGCACCATCGGCAAGCGGGTTGCGGTGATAGGAGGGGGAAACATCGGTCTAACCGCAGCGCTACTCGCGCGAATCGGAGGCGCCTCCGAAGTTGTCGTGGTGGATCCCGACTCCAATGCCCGCGCCTTCGCGGTGCGTCTCCTCGGTAAATCAGGGGCCGTTGCGCCAGCAGATCTCGGGCAGGTGATGATGGACCTTGTCGTGGAGGCGTCCGGCTCGGAGGCGGGTATTGCCCTAGCCATAAAGAGCGCAGGGTTCGGTGGCGCAGTCGTCTTCTTGAGCGTGCTCGGTCCGACGTCGCTGGTGTTCGAGAATCTTTTCGATCAAGCGATCGCGCGCGAGCTGTCCATTTTTTCGTCGCATGGCAAAACTCGGGAAGATCTTGCAACGGCGGCTAGGTTGTTGGCGACGCAACCGCTGCTGCAAGACGTATTTTCGTTCAATGCGGTGCGCGGCTTTGATGAAGCGCCAGAAGTGATCGCGGGTTTGCTTTCTGGCAAGTGCCGGGGACCGGTACCGATTGCTATTATAATGCCCGCAACCAAACGGACATTTTAACATTAAACAGGGGAGTGGAACGTCATGAAGGAAATTATACGAGGCCTTACCGTTTCTCGCCGAAGTTTTCTCAAAAAGACTGCCGCTCTCACGGCTGCTGGATCTGCGCTACTGACCGGTGGGCTGGTCGGCGCACAAACGGCGCCTAATGGCAAGCCGCGAAGGGGCGGCCGGCTAGTGGTCGGTGTGACCGGCGGTGGCGCTAAGGACAAGCTCGATGCCCACACGCCGATCAGCCTTCCCGATACGGCCCGGGTACACAATCTCTATGATCGCCTCGCGATCCGAAATGAAAATTTCGACCTGGAGCTTGCGCTCGCTGAGGAAGTGACGCCTTCGTCCGACGCCTCAAAGTGGACCATTCGTCTCAAGCAAGGTGTCACGTTCCACAACGGCAAGGACATCACAGCCGATGATGTGATCTTCACGTTCCAGCGAATTCTCGACAAAGCGGCGCCGAAGAATGAAGCGAGGTCGATCAGTTTTGTTGACCCCAACGGCTTTCGCAAGCTCGATGCGCGGACGGTAGAGGTCAATCTGCTGTGGCCGTCGGGAATTTTGTTGGACGCTCTCTCGGGCTACGCATTTGGCATCGTGCCGGTCGGCTACGATCCCGCGAACCCGGTCGGCTCGGGGCCTTTCAAGCTCAAAAGCTTCACTGCCGGGGACAAGAGCATTTTCACGAGGTTTGACGGCTATTGGCGCCCCGACCAGCCTTATCTCGATGAGGTCGTCATCATCGACTTCCCGGACGAGTCGGCGCGCATCAACGCCCTGCTTGGCGGACAGGTCGACGCAATTGACCAGGTGCCGCTCGGTCAGATCCCAATTGTTGAAGGAAATTCCGCGCTACGCGTTCTGGATTCTCCGACCGGCTCTTGGTTGCCATTCACGATGAGAGTTGATGCGCCACCCTTTAACGACGTCAGGGTGCGGCAAGCGTTCCGGTTGATCGTTGATCGCAAGGAGATGATCCGGCAAGCTTTGGCCGGCCGCGGCCGCATCGGAAACGACATCTATTCTCCGTTCGATCCCTGTTATCCGAGCGACTTCCCGCAGCGCGACCAGGACATCGATCAAGCCAAGAGCCTGCTCCGGCAGGCTGGCCACCAAGACTTGGAAGTAGAACTCGTTTCGTCCCCGGTTGGAGCGGGTTTGGTGGAAGCCGCTCAGGTGTTCACCAAACAGGCTGAATCGGCAGGGGTGAAGGTGCGACTGAATCGCAAGGACGCCGGCCAGTTCTACGGCAAAGAGTGGCTGTCATATCCATTTTCGCAGGCCGTTTGGTACACGCGGAGCTACCTCCTCCAGGCCGGACGCTGTGCTTTGCCTCAGTCTCCCTTCAACGAGACTCACTGGACAGACCCAGCGTACGCCCGTTTGATCCAAGAGGCGATCGCGACGATAGATGACAAAAAGCGTTGCGAAATAATTCATCAGGCACAGAAGCTGGAATGGGATAACGGCGGTTATCTCATCTGGGGATTCCCCAACCAAGTCGGAGCGTATTCGGCTCGGGTGTCTGGCTTTAAGCCCGACAAAACGGGTGCGCCAATGAACAGCTACGGCTTTGGCAAGGTCTGGTTCAATGCCTAACCCATCCGGTGGGCTGTCAATCGCAAAACTGATCGCCCAACGGATCGGCTCGGGTGTTCTAGTTCTCGTGGCCGTTTCTATGATCGTCTTTGGTGCGACATACGGGCTAGGCGACCCCGTACGTGCCATGCTCGGTAATGAGGCCACGCCCGAGCGCGTGCGCGCGGTGGCGCACGAACTCGGGACCGACCGTTCGCTCGTGGAGCAGTACATAGCCTGGGTCGAAGGGCTTCTAACCAATGAGGCGAAGTCGTTCGCGACAGGAAGGCCAGTAAGTGAGCTGCTCGGCCCGCGACTCCTTAACAGTATGATTCTAGCGGGTAGCGCGGGGCTGGTGGCTGTATTGCTGGGTGTGGCGGGTGGAATTGCCAGCGCTTTTTGGAGAGACAGGTCCTTAGAGCGATTGGCATCCTTGATCTCGTTGGTCCTGGTGGCGTTGCCCGAATTCGTCACCGGTATTTTCTTGGTTGCACTACTGTCCACTGGCGTTCTCCACCTTCTGCCCGCCGTGTACATCGGTTCTGGAACCGTTCTCGATCCACTCGCTCTCATCCTGCCGATGACCACTTTGGTCCTGGCCGCAGCGCCCTATATTCTCCAACTCGCGAGAGCCACCATGATCGAAGTTCTAGAGAGCGACTATGTAAGGATGGCACGGCTTAAGGGGATATCGGAACTACGCGTGGTTATGATCCATGCCCTGCCTAACGCGATAGGACCGATCGTCCAGACGATCGCTATCGTGTTGGCATGGTTGGCCGGCGGCGTCGTCGTTGTGGAATTTCTGTTTCGATTCCCGGGGATTGGGACTGCAATGGCCGACGCGGTAACCAATCGGGATCTGCCGACGGTCCAGGCAATCTCGCTACTAATTGCGGGGCTCTACATTGTTTTGAACATCTTGGCCGATGTTATTGGTCTCCTCGCAAACCCTCGTGTCCGGCATGGATCGCGATGAGCGCGTTAGCCGAACAATCGGCCGTTGCAGGCGGTACTAGCAATCCAAGCCAAGTGCGTGCCGCGCTGCGGTTAGGAAGGACGCGGTTGGGTCTTGCGCTTTGCCTAGCGGTAATTGGCGTGGCGCTTGTTGGACCTTGGCTGGTGCCTCACTCGCCGACCGATTTCGTCGCGGGGCCTTTTCAGGTGCGAGCACCCGGTGCTCCGCTCGGCAGCGATAATCTCGGCCGCGACGTTTTGAGCCGTTTTTTGGCCGGAGGCAAAGCCTTATTGATATTGTCTGTGCTGGCCACTATCGCCGGTGTCGGACTGGGAACAGCGGTAGGAGCGATCGCTGGCTACTTCCGTTCGACCATAGACAATTGGCTGATGCGGCTGACAGACGTTGTGCTCGCATTCCCGCACATCGTGTTGGCGCTTTTACTCGTTGCAACATTCGGACCCCAGCCGTGGCTTATCGTTTTGGCCGTCGCGATTGGGCACGCGCCACGTACCGCCCGAATCGTGCGCGCCGCGACGTTGGGCGTTGTCGAGCATGACTACATCCGGGCAGCAGAAGCAGTAGGCGTGCCTTGGCCCTCGATTGTATTCCATGAGATTGTTCCAGCTATTTCCAGCCCACTGCTGGCCGAGACAGCCCTTCGATTCGCATACTCGCTGACGTTTGTGTCCTCCTTAAGTTTTCTCGGCTTGGGACTTCAGCCGCCGACCCCGGATTGGGGGGTCATGATCAATGAAAACCGCCTGGCGTTGACCGTCGCGCCTTTCGGAACGTTGCTGCCGGCAGCTGCGCTGGCGATTTTGACGGTGGGCACTAGTTTAGTCAGCGATGGCTTCTCTCGGGTGGTAGCCGGGGTTGATCGCGGAATTAAGTCGTGACGCATAAGGGTATCGTGATCAAAGGTTTGGAGGTGGTAGCGCAAGCGTCAGGCGCACCGATTGTGGACGAAATCGACCTGGAGATCGGAGCCGGAGAAATTGTCGGATTGGTTGGGGAGTCTGGCAGTGGCAAGTCGACGTTAGGGCTGGCTCTGCTTGGTTACGCGCGAAGAGGAACAAAGATCTCTCGTGGCTCGGTGATACTGGCCGGCACGGATCTGCTGCAACTACCGGAGCGGGTGAGGAGACTCCAACGGAGCCGGCTTGTTTCTTACGTACCGCAAGATCCTGCTGCGGCGTTGAATCCAGCCCTTCGTGTGCGCACTCAACTCGCAGAAGTGCTGCGGAACGGTCGGAAAGGCGATGTTGAGTCTCGGCCAGATCTTGCGACGGCCCTGCAAGAGGTGGAGCTACCAAGCGACGATAGTTTCAGTGCTCGGTATCCGCACCAGCTTTCAGGGGGGCAGCAGCAACGTGTCGCGTTGGCGATGGCGTTCGCGGCAAGACCTCGTCTCATTGTTTTGGACGAGCCTACCACCGGTCTCGACGTCACAATTCAAGCCAAGGTGGTCGCAACTGTTCGACGGCTTTGTCGTCTCACTAATGCGTCGGCACTGTTTATCAGTCACGATCTGGCGCTCGTTTCTGAAATCGCCGATCGGGTTGCGATCATGTATGCCGGACGACTAGTTGAGACAGGTCCCGCCCGCGCTCTTCTGGACTCGCCTGCACATCCTTACACGCAAGCGTTGGTTCGGGCCGTACCAAGTTTAGATCATGAGCGTCGACTGACCGGAATTCCAGGTCAGCCGCCGAGCCCACACAACCGTCGTGTTGGATGCGCCTATGCTCCCCGATGCCAATTTCGGCAGTTGGTTTGTGATGCGGAGATGCCCGCATCTACATTTTTGCGGGACCGGACTCTGCGATGCCACCAATGGAGGACGGTCGAAGCTTCAGGGAGCAAGCATGACTTTGAGATACGCGCTGACGCGCGGCGACCGGGAAACACTATCTTGCGTGTGCAAAGACTTAACGCTCAATACGGGGACGCTCGCGTGCTTCATGACATTAGCCTGCAACTCGGCAAGGGCGAGGCCGCGGCGATTGTCGGTGAATCAGGCAGCGGGAAGACCACCTTTGCTCGGTGTTTAGTTGGATTACACGCCGGGTGGTTCGGTAGTATTCAACTGGAAAACGAAGAGCTTCCTCAATCAGCCGTCAAACGAAGTCGTCATCAACGTAAGATTGTTCAATACATTTTTCAAAATCCTTATGGGTCACTTCATCCGCGACGGACGGTTAGGTCCTCCTTGGTCCGTTCGCTTTACGCCACCAGCGATGTCGATAGGGAGGCGGCGCGACTCTCTGCGGATTCGGCGTTGGAGAGCGTTGGCCTCAGTCCCGAGGTATTTGGCGATCGTTATCCGGAGCAGTTGAGCGGCGGGGAGTGTCAGCGAGTCGCAATTGCGCGCGCGCTAATCCATGAACCTTCGCTCTTGGTGTGCGATGAAATTACATCCGCCTTAGATGTTTCAGTACAAGCCTCTGTCATCAACCTGCTGAATTCGCTCACGCGTGAGCGTGCAATGTCAATTCTGTTTGTAACCCATAATATCGCCTTGCTCCCTCACATCGCCAGTTCGGTGGTTGTTCTGAGGCAAGGACGGATTATGGAGGCAGGAGCCGTCGACCGCGTACTGTCGGATCCTAGTTCGGACTATGTCCGAAATCTGATTCGCGACACGCCTCGCTTTTCGTCGCACGGCGATCAAGCTGGCTTATTGCACTAACGCATCTGGTGCGGCAACAAATGGTCTCTTGCATGATGTCGCTCGTCACTAACAATGAAGAAAGACGCCGCATTGATTAGAGTGTTTCTCACATCGTTTGGTCCAAAAAAGGTAGGTCAGGTCACTTGCTCCAGAAGAGCTGATATCTGTGCCTACGCAATATTTAATTATCATTTTTCCGAAAGAGAGACAGTAGCTGTCGAACATCCTTGAGAGGGATCCAATGGTTTTGAAATACGTTCGAGCGGCAACGCGTGAGTTCACCAATGAGCAGTGGTTTCCGCACGTTGTCGAGGTTGCGCTCCCCCCAAAGGGATTTGGTTCGGCCTACGCGCATATCCAAGTCTTTCATGCCAAGGCCGGCATTGAAGAAAAGCATGGACGAGGGCGCCATCATAAAAAACAGCAATATGTCCGCTGGTGCTTCGCTGACCCGTCCAACGCCAGCGCGTTCCAGACTTTATTCGGCGGTACTCTGATTAAGAAGACCGACTCGTTCTAGTCTTTTCATTTTGGCATCGGCGCCTGAAACCGTGAGTATGAGATCGATAAGACCCATGTCGACGGCGTCACTAGTTAATTTGGGAATGAAATCGGGGCTCCAGCCTTGCATCGGATGTGGTTTCCACGCCGGGTAGGCGAAATGGCACGAACCGAGCGTGGACAAGGCCTACCTTGAAGATATGATCTCGCTTTTGGTCGCTAAAATTCCCTGTTCCTGCGCCCGAATTCCCTGTTCTGCCAAAAAAATTCCCTGTTATGTTGAGTAGGGAATTTGCATCGGAAACCCTGCAACGGCAGCCACTATTTGGAGTCTCTGGCGCGCCCGAAGCCGCAATTTTACAAAATTCCCTGTTCTTTTCCCTGTTAGCAGGGAATTTGACAGTAGAGACCGGTTCGACTGCGACTGCGTCCGCCACCACGCGCTCTTGAGGTCGCAGAGATTTCCCGGTAGCCGTCGAATTGCGTCGTTCAAATCGAGTGGCTTTGAGGCGACGTTCTAACTGATCGGTCGGCATCCCTCGTTGATGGTGTTCCTTTAGCGGAACACCCCTTTTCAATTGTGGCCACATACGTCCCGCGACGGCATCTCTATTTTTACATTGATAAATTGTCGCTAAGGCATGCAATGAATAAGCCGTCCAACCTGTCTCACGACGACTCCAAGGTTGGCATCGGCAAAACGAAAGCCGAAGTCTGGGAACTTATTCAAGCACTCGTTCTGGGGAATACGTCGCCCAGCCGCATTCTCGAATTATACTATTGGAGTCAAGACCCGTGTTCGCTCGAAATGGCGCGTGCGTCATTTGTTATGCCCCCCGAATCGCGGGCCAAATTGCGCGCGTTCCTTTCCGTGACCAGGCCTCAATCTATTTCCGTCAAAATAGATCAATCAGGACAGCTTATTCTCTCGTCGCCCGACATCGTCGACAGCGCAGCTATTATGCAGGCGCTCGAAAGGGAAAAAGGCGCGCCGGACGGTTTGACCTAGTCAATGACACGCGCGTGCGGTGATTTGTTTTTTATTTCCGCTCGCGGCTTGCCCAACCAGCTCCAAGAGAATGTGCTGCAGTTTTTGTCTTGGATGCGAGCAAACGCTTGCATCAGACGAAGGCCGTTTGCGGTGTCCAGAAATTCAAGGACAGGTTGGTTCTCTTCGCGAACGTCCATTAATGGTTCAAAGAAAAATGCTATGGGCGCATTCACGACCGCCGCAATCTTTTGCTATGCAGTTGAACCCGCGTTCGTATTTTTGAATTTGCTGGAAGCTGACGCCAAGTTCTTTTCCGAGTTACGTCTGCGAGAACCGCTGTTGCATGCGAGTCACGCGGACGCGCCGACCGACTTCTCCATCAACTTGGCTAAATCGTCGCTTTGATTTCATGCTGGCGCCAGATATTGCGCGCGAAACGAATTGAAGGCGCTAGATAGTCTCTATTTTTCGTCGGCGCCAACAAACCCGGCAAACATATTCACAAGCGGCTCACCCTGATAGTGGACCGACAATTCATTGGGGTGGATAAACTCGTCACGGAACCATGGAAATCGGCGGCCATCGAACGCCTTGACCACCCAATCAAGAAGCTTGCGCACGCGTGGAATCTTACTAACCGCGGGATGATAAGTGAGCCAAATGTCAAAAGGCCGATGCATCTCGTCAATGTCCACGGGGACCACATCCGTTCCAAGCGCCGCCGCGTAAGTGGGAAGAAGCCCAATACCGGCGCCCTTGGCGATCGCCCAGAAATTCGCGCTGCTGACATTGGTGCGCATCACCAGCAGGTCTTGTTGCTTTAGACCCGGGAACCACGCGTCAAAAATATCCTGCGCGGCGGTTTGGTCGGCAAATTGCATGACCAGACGATGCTTGATGAGTTCCTCATAACTCGAGGGCTTCCCATAAACTTCAATGTATTTTTGGCTCGCATACCACATCACGTGAAGTCGGCCAAGCTTGACAACCTTGACGTCCAAAGCCGCGGGCCTGGTGAGTTGAATTGCGACATCGGCCTCATGCCTGAGGACATCGGCCGACCGCATCGCGCAGTGCAGATCGATAAGGATATTAGGGAAGGATCTTTGAAATTCGACCAACCGCGGCGCCAGCCAGAATGTGCCGAGCCCTTCAGTGACTGCGATTCGAACTTCGCCGGCAATGGCTGGCGCAACAAGGTTTCGACTGCGCACCACATCGAACGTGGCGGCCTCCATACGTTCGACCGCCGTAACGACCTGCGAACCCTCGTCAGTCAGTCGCGTTCCGTGCACGTCCCGTGTGAAAAGCACCGCGCCAATTTCTCTTTCAAAGTCGTCAATGCGTCGACGCACTGCATTGATGGATTGATTTAAGCGATCCGCCGCAGAGCGAAAACTGCCGCAGCGCACGACCTCTAGGAAGACGCGCGCGGTGTCCCAATCGGCAAGTTGGCTCCGGTTGTCAGCCAGGTGTTCCGTTTGCAGAACACCCCTTTTCGCCACCAGACGCATTCGTGCGGTCTCGGCCCGGTTAAGCTTCATCAGCAAAAAGTAGCGCGGACGGCTCTGCACCTACAACAAAAAAGGAGAGGGACATGACTGCTCATATTCGAGGCATTACGCAAGGCGAACCTGCGTATCAAGTCAATCTCTACCCCCCAAAACATCCGCTTCCGGCCAAAAACATTGAGGAATTTGCCGACAGTGTGGTGGTCTTTAGCCCGGTCGGCAATGAACTCGATGTGGTGTTAAACCGCGCTCGCATTGACCTTCCGGGGCTCGCGGGATCGGACGCTGTGCACCGTGTCATGTCGCACAATCCCGATAGTCTGTGGGCTATCGCCCGGCGTCAGGATTTCAAGTCGGCAAGGCCAACTATCGACGGGTTTATTGCGTTTTTGATGCTCAACAAGGACGGGGTCCGGCGACTCCTGGCCGGCACATTTGACGCCAGCAATCCCGATCTGGCGCTGCTGACCGCACAAAACCAAAAGCCTGCAGGTATTTACGTTTGGGCGATGTGGGCGCGCGATGGCTTGGTGGCCGGCATTCCGCTGGCGTTCGAGAAGATGTGGACGCCGCTCCATAAAGACGCAGATTTCTATGCACGGGCGGCGACGCCCGACGGTCAACGTCTGTTAGAGACGATGGGCTTTAGCCGCGGCGCCGTTTTCGAAGACCTTAGCGACACCACTCTGCATTTCTTGCAGCGTTCGGGTGAGCCAAGAACGGCTCTGCCGTCTTACGATCGCTACCAAGGCGACGGCAAAAGCAACGAGATTGCCGTCACTATGGTGCGCTCGATCGAAGATCTCATGCGTGTCGTTGCTGTGCGAAGCGCCGTCTACATCGCCGAGCAAGAATGCCCCTATCTTGAAGAATTCGACGGCAATGATTTTTGCGCGACGCACCTTCTGGGCTATATCGGCAATGAGCCCGCCGGCTGCATCCGCATTCGATATTTTGCCGATTTTGCCAAGATCGAACGTCTTGCCGTGCGCAAAGAATTCCGCAAGACGCGTCTGTCATTTCATCTGGTTCGGGCGGCCATCGAGCTTTGCCGGGTGAAGGGCTATCAGCGCCTTTACGGGCATGCGCAAAAGCGACTGGTCAATTTTTGGTCGCGTTTCGGCTTCGAATTATTCGAGGGCGGACAGGAGCTGGTGTTCTCGGATTTTGATTACGTCGAAATGCAACTTAAAGCCGAACGGCATCCGACTGCCATCACGATCGGTGTTGACCCTTATGTGATTATTCGGGCGGAGGGTCGTTGGCATCGGCCCGGCATTCTTGACCGCTCCAAGGTTCGGCCTGTAACGCGTCCCTCGATCGAAGGACTGGCCGGGTGAATAACATTGTCAATTTGCGCGCCTTCACAACCGCGCGCGGCGTACCGATCGTCGTCTTCGTCGATATGCAGAAGGAGTATCTTGCTGCACCTCGATTGTTCGCAATTCCGAACATTGAGCCCGCTGTTGAGAATTGCCGGAAGGTCCTTGTTCATTCGCGCAAAGTCGGTTTGCCGATTGTGTTTGTGCGTTGGCTCGAACAGTCGGCGCCATTCTTCAACAAAGCAACGCCTTTCGTCGGATGGATTGAAGGCTTTGAACCGCAACGCAACGAAATGATCTTCGAGCGCAAGCGGCCATCTTGTTACACCAGCGATGGGTTCGCCGAGCTTATGCACCAGGGCGGTGCCGACGTCGTGATCGCTGGCTTCGCCGGCGAAGCCGCGTGTCTGTCAACGATGGTCGATGCATTCCATCGCAATCATCGGATGACTTTTCTCACTGATGCCTCCGCGAGCCATTCACTTGGCGAGATGACAGCTGAGAATGTCCATTCGACTGTTTCAAAGATCGCCGGCCTTTATGGCGAAGTCGCCAAGACCGACGCTTGGCTCGACACCGTCCGTCAAATCGACGAGGTCGTCAGTGACTGAAATAGCGGGAGTTCTCGATGAAAGGCTTAATGAGATGATTGTCGCACTTAAAAACTGGCAGCAAGTGCTTTGCGATCACGGCTATCCGGAAAGCTCGCGATTATTGAATATTGCTGCGCTGGATTTGCAGATGCGACTTCATCGCATATCCGATGCGGAATTGAAGGCATTTTGCAGTGCAATTCAGCAACGTGCATCCCAAGTCACCAACTCAGAATCACGCTTGAGTTCTTTGGGTCAACACTTTAGCGACGCACAAAGCCTTACACCCGCGCAAAACGTCATTATCATGCGTTCGACAAAGCGTCCGCGTCATAAACGCGATCGGGGGTAGGGGTCGTTGACCGCATCAAGTGTCGCGCAGTCGAAGGCTAAATCGTACCCGCGACGCTTCACTCCGCGAGGCTACGTTATTGCCGCCGTCGCCCTCGGCAATGCGTTTGAGTGGTTCGATATTGTGGTGTTCGGTTATTTCGCGGCCATTATCGCCCAACTGTTCTTCCCTTCAAGCGATCCCACCGCTTCTTTGCTCCTTACCCTTGCGAGTTTCGGCATCGCCTTTGTGATGAGGCCGCTGGGGGCCATCATGTTGGGTGCTTATGCGGATCGCAAAGGACGCAAGGCCGCGCTGCAGCTTTCAATCCTCTTGATGGCGCTGGGATCAACCGCGATTGCTGTGGCTCCGACCTATTCGGCGATCGGTATTTTTGCCTCGGCATTGGTGCTTACAGCGCGACTAGTGCAGGGTTTTTCGGTCGGAGGGGAGTTTGGCAGCGCGACCGCGTTTCTTGCCGAGCAGAACGTAAAACGGCGAGGCTTTTTCGCTAGTTGGCAATTTGCCAGCCAAGGGCTTGCCGCGCTGCTAGCAACAGGTTTTGGTGCCGTGATTACTTTCGCCTTGACCCCTACGCAAGTCACCGAATGGGGTTGGCGAATCCCTTTTATCTTCGGTATCGCGATTGCGCCTGTCGGTTTCTATATTCGAAATTACGTGAGTGAAACGACGGATTTTCAAACAATCAGACAAGTGAGCTCACCACTTCGTTCCGTTTTATTTCACGGTAAGGCGGGACTGCTCATTACGTTTGGCCTTGTCGTTCTCGGGACCGTCGCCGTCTACACGATCCTGTTTATGCCGACCTATGCCGTCCGAATGCTGTCGCTGCCCGCTCCAAATTCCTTTGCGGCGGGTTTACTAACTGGTGCGATCCAGTTCGTTCTTATTCCAATCTTTGGGGCGCTCTCGGATCGACTGGGTCGAACACTTATTCCAATCCTTGCGGCCGGCGTAATTCTCGTTGGGATTTATCCGACTTTCGTCTGGCTCTCGATAGAGCCAACAATTTACAAGCTTTTGGTCGTTCAAGGCCTGCTTGGAGTTGTCACCGCAGCCTATTTGGGCTCGCTCCCTGCGCTGATGTCAGAACTGTTTCCTGTCGGCATGCGCGGCACCGGGCTCTCCATCAGTTACGCATTTGGAGTCGCGATCTTTGGCGGCTTTGCTCCGTTCATTCATGTGTGGCTGATCGCGCAAACGGGGAACATCCTCGCGCCGGCTTTCTACGTCGTGATTGCTGCCATCGTCAGCTTGATGTCCCTTGTTGCGGCCCGCCAGCTGGGATTTCGTTAGTCGTGACCTCAACTTACCGCACTGTGACCATATCAAACGCCAATCCAACGCGGACGATGCGTCTCGATCCTCGGCTGCTGGTGCTCGCGAGCGGAATGTTCGTGATTGGTACCGATAGTTTCGTCATCGCTGGACTGTTACCGCAAATCGCAAAAGAGTTTGACATCAGCATTGCGGCGGCCGGCCAACTCATCACTGTTTACGCCCTAAGCTATGCAGTTTTCACCGTTCCTATCGCAACCCTCACATCGCATTTGCCGCCGGCGCGGGTGCTGCTTGCGGGCATCATTATTTTTCTCGTAGGAAACCTTATTGTTGGTTTCAGTCTAAATTTTTTGACAGCGCTGTTCGGCCGCGCCGTGGCGGGGTTGGGGGCTGCAATGTTCGCCCCCCTTGCGAGCGCGACAGCGGTGACTTTGGTCACGCCAGATCGGCGGGGGCGAGCTCTCGCATTCTTGATGATGGGTCTGAGCACCGCGACAGCATTCGGGGCTCCGATCGGTACTTTGATTGGCACGATGACCACCTGGCGAACCACGCTTTTGCTCGTCGCGACACTCGCCGTATTCATTGTGTGGGGTGTTTATGTGCAAGTACGCGATATAGCGCCATCTGTACGCATAACATTACGAGA
>Ga0207137_1103_pt1 | contig 20448 bp, 14 predicted proteins | sample Alteio_BWMinHeat_9_FD_153572 | JGI IMG/M metagenome (GOLD analysis project Ga0207137, IMG submission 153572) | Enriched cells from forest soil in Barre Woods Harvard Forest LTER site, Petersham, Massachusetts, United States -... | ecosystem: Environmental > Terrestrial > Soil > Temperate forest >...
TGATACGGCAGGGGTATGTCCAAATACATCTGTGGCGATTAAAACGGTCATAAATTATCTTGCACCATGGGCTTGCCGGTGTTGCAAGGCAGGTCTGAGGACGTGCAGGTGCAGCAGTGACGGCAATGGCATCAGTGACCTCGGCGGCGCCAACTCCTGGGCCAGCGGTGCGACCGGCGTTTCCATGCGCAATCTGGGGATGAATGCAACCTTGACCCTGCTGAACGGGCGGAGACTCTCCAGCTACGGCTTTGCCGACGGCTTGCAATCGAATTTCGTCAACATCGACACTATTCCAGCCAATATCATCGAAAGGATAGAAATTCTGAAAGATGGCGCCTCGGCGATCTATGGCTCTGATGCGGTGGCCGGCGTGATCAATATCATTACGCGCAAGGATTTTAAGGGCGTCGAAATCAATGCCAGCGTGCAGCAATCGACTCGTAGTCATTTACTAGATAAGGAGCAGGTGGCGTCGATCACGACGGGCACCGGCGATCTGGGTAAAGATGGTTACAATGTCTTCGCCCATGTGGAGGTGTTTCACAGGGATGGCTATAAAGACAGGGATATCTATCCCATGTTGCCGGATTGGTTCTTGTTAATGAACCCCAGTCGCAGCGCCTTGTCGACGGGTTCGTTTCCGGGCAATTACGTAGGACGCTACCCGTCAACTTACCCCGACCCGAGTTTGGCCGGAAAAAAGATCAATGTTGCCGCACCGGGCTGCGCGCCGCAACTCTTGATAGGCGGCCTGTGCCGTTATGATTACTGGAAAGATAGCGATGCTAATCCGCCAGCGGACCGGATTACCTTCTTGTCTTCGGGGCGCAAAAAGCTATCCGACAGCCTGACCGCGTTCGCTGAAGTGCAGTTGGCGCAAACCAAGAGCACTTACCACACTGCGGTGGCGCGGAGTAGTATCACCGGCGTACCGCTCAGCTGGTATGATTCCCGGACGGCGCAATTGCAGTATTTTACCGACCCGCAGTTGCCCGTCGGACATCCCTATAATCCCTATCCTTTTCCAATAGGCTTGAATTATCGCTTCAGCGACGATCCTGATTTTTTCAAGAACGTGGCGGAATCGCATCAATATCGGGTACTGGCTGGCCTGGAGGGCAACAACTTCGGCTGGGATTGGGAGTCAGCTGTGGGCACCATGGGGTCCACAGCGACACAAAAGCAGCATTTATACAAAGACCGCGTTGGATATTACGATGCCGTGGTTAGCGGTCAATATAAGTTCGGCGCAGTCAATGGCCTCGATGTATTGAACAAAATGTTCCCGGAGATGGGTTCGCACGGAAAATCGACGCAGAGCTTCCTGGACTTTAAAGCTTCGCGGGAAATCCTGCCATTGGCGGGCGGGCCGCTACAGATGGCAACAGGTTTTGACATGCGTCACGAAACCTTTGAACAAGCCAGTAGCGACAACGTATTGAATGCGCAAATCGTCCAGTTCAGCGGCGTATCCATCAATGGTTCACGAAATTTAGGCGCAGCTTTTGTCGAATTCGATGCTCCTTTCACTAACCAACTTGAGGGTAATTTCGCTTTACGTGCCGATAAATCCGGTGGAACCGAGACTTCGGTAGTTCCCAAGTTCGGCCTGTCGTATAAAGTCACTTCCGATTTGATGCTGCGCGGTACCGCCGCCCAAGGCTTTCGCGCACCCAGCCTGCCGGAAACCGGAAATGGCGGCGCATCGTGGTTTAGTACTGCCACCCGGGATCCCAAGCGCTGTGCCACTGCTATGAAAATGCGGGATATCCTGAATACAGGCAACGCGGTCGACATGAACGATGCCTTGGTGGTTTATGACCTCGGTTGTGCGGTGAGCTTCCCGGCCGCAGTCACTCCTAATCCCAATCTGAAGCCGGAAAAATCCAATAGTTTCACGCTGGGCTTCGTGTTGCAGGCAACCAAGGATACCAGCATCACCTTGGATTATTACAACATCAAGCGGCGCGATGAGATATCGACCAAGAGTGTCGACGAAGAGCTCGCCAACGAAGACACCATACCCGGCTTGGTGCAGCGCGGAGCTTTGACCGTGCAAGACATTGCCTTGGCTCAGCGCGTAAAAGAATTGTCCGGACAGGATATTCATTTTACGGCAGGCCCTATCAGCACCATTGCCGCTCAGTATGCGAACGTCGGCAAGACCAAGGTTTCAGGTGTCGACGTCGATGTGAATAGCAAATGGAACCTGGGCAGCTACGGTAAGCTCGACACCGGCTTGGAAATGAATTACCAGATCGACGATCGCGGTTGGAGCACCTTTACCGACAGCTATACGGAAAACTATGTCGGTCGGCGTGGCGTGCCTAAGATCAAAGCACTAGCCAAGGCTTCCTGGCAGCTGGGCAACTGGACTACAGGAGCTCGGATACACTACACCAGCGCAACCACGCTGAGCTGGGGCGATCTGGATACTGCCAATACGGCGCAAGGTTGCGCCGACGCAAATATTCCCGGCAACCTGTGCCGCATTGCCTCCGATACGACAGTGGACATGTCGCTGCAGTACAAAGGGATCAAGAATGCGACATTAACCATGAATGTTTTCAATCTGTTCAATCGCGATTCTCTGGCAGTATTGATACCTAACATGGATCTACCATTGCGGGGGCGTAAAGTGAAATTGTCTTTCGAATACAAATTTTAGGCCACGCATTGACACAAGCAAAAAGCCGACCTAAAGGTCGGCTTTTTGCTTACTATCCAGTCCCTATTTCTAAGGCTTAATCTGTTTTTTTCTCGCGTGCAACCCAATATAAGGCGATGATCAGCAGGGCATACGGAATCATGGACAGCGCATCCGCGTTAGGGCCTTCAAAGAACGGGTTGCTCTTGGTTGCCCAGGCACCGATTATCCTGTCGAAATTGGTCAGGATGCCGGCCGTGAACGCAATGACGATGCCAGCCAATGCGCCACCCGCGATGTAGCCGGAAGACAGCAGTACTCCAGAACTACGGTCACCCGCCGCTTGTTTTTCTTCCTCTGTCATATGCTGGTTATGCGCCAATTTACTGTTTCGGCGATCAACCAGCCAACGCACCATGCCGCCGATGAAGAGCGGAGCAGAGGAGGAGAGGGGCAGATAGACGCCAACTGCGAATGCGAGCGAAGGAATGCCCGACATTTCCAGCACCACGGCAATCATCACGCCGAACAGCACCAGCGACCACGGCAGTTGGCGATCCAAAATACCCTTGATGATGTACGACATCAGCACGGCCTTAGGCGCATCGTATTTTTTTACCTCGGTGCCGTCCGGACGTTTGTTATACGCGCCGTTGATGCCTGGGTCGACCAGATAAGCCACTTTACCGGCGTTGTCGACCAAGTATTTTCCGGCTGGGCCGCCTACCGTATCGGTCTTGTGCCAAACCTTGTAGGTCGCGCTGTCTTGTTCGGCTTGCGGGCCTTGCAGTTGAGCAGTGTCGCTCAGTTTGCTGACGTCTGTCGTGAGGTTAGGGGCGACCTGTGCAGCTGGAACATAGACGGTGCCTGCATCGTTCAGTTTCAGCAGGATAGGGCCAAGGATCAATGCAGAGGACAGCGCCCCTGCCAGAATAGCGTATTGCTGGAAGCGTGGCGTGGAGCCGACCAGGTAACCGGTTTTCAAGTCTTGCGATGTAGTGCCGGCATTGCTGGATGCGATACAGACGACCGCGCCGACGGAGAGCGCGGTGACATAGTATTGGCCTCCGGTCCAGCCCATGAGCAGGAAGATCAGGCAGGTAAACAGCAAGGTTGCCACGGTCATGCCAGAGATGGGGTTGGATGAAGATCCGATTTCACCGGTCAGGCGGGAAGACACAGTGGCAAACAGGAAGCCGAATACCAGAATGAGCAAGGCCCCCAGCAGATTCATGTGCAGCGGCGTAGCAATGGTGATGATAGCGATAATGGCGAAGCAGCCCAACACTACCCATTTGAAAGGAATATCCTGATCGGTACGTTCCGGCGCGGCGGCGGTGGCTGCGCTTCCCGCCTTTCCTTTGCCCATGCCGGCTAGTCCAGCCGACAAGCTGCGCCAGATGGTCGGCAGGCAGCGGATCAGGCTGACCAGGCCGCCAGCGGCAACCGCACCTGCACCTATATACAAAACGTAGGCACTGCGCACATCGTGTGGGCTCATCTGGCTGATCAACATGGTGCCAGGCGCCACCGGCACGCTCAGCGCGTCGCCAAAAAACTTGATCATGGGTATCAAGAGAAGGTAAGACATGACGCCGCCGGCAGCCATGACCGAAGCGATGCGCGGACCGATGATATAGCCTACGCCCAGCAATTCCGGCGAAACTTCCGCACCTATCGAACCGCCTTTGAGCGAACCGCCGAACACTGCCTCCGGCGTATCTTTCCAGCCTTTGAGGGCGACGTTGATAATCTTGTAGAGCAATCCTATGCCGAAACCGCCGAAGATGATGGCGGCGCGCTTGCCGGCCTCGTCTTTTGCGTTGGGATCGCTGGCCTCACCCGCGGCCTCGCGCGACGCAGGCGTTGCAGCGGCTTTCAACACTTCCGCGCAGGCGGTGCCTTCGGGGTATTTCAACTCGTTGTGCTGGAGGACTATCATGGTGCGGCGCATCGGTATCATCATCAGGATGCCAAGCAAGCCGCCCAGACAGCCGACCAACATAACGCGGGAAATTTCCAGATCGAAGCCGAGGATCAAGATGGCCGGCATGGTCACGCCGAGGCCGAAGGCAATAGATTCGCCTGCTGAGCCGGCAGTCTGGGTAATGCTGTTTTCCAGGATGGTAGAGTCCTTGCCGCCCATTTTGTGGGTCAGGCGGAACAAGGTGATTGCGATCACTGCAACCGGTATGGAGGCACTGACAGTCAAGCCTACTTTCAGTACCAGGTACAGCGAGGATGCGCCAAACACCATGCCCAGGATAACGCCCATGAACAGGGCGCGGAAACTGAGTTCGGGAATGTACGCCGACGCCGGTATATAGGGGCGCACGGCGGCGGACGACGTTTCTTTTAACATTGATATACCTTGATCTATGGTTATCGGACATCTTACTTGCCGCGTTGCCTGGGTAAAAGCAAGACTGGCGGTAGTTAATATGATTTAGCCGTGCATTATGCTGCTTTTTGTATAAGCTAGGCAATGCTGGCGCCCCGTCCTTTATGTTGCGATGCCGCAATTGACTGCGCTTTAAGCACCTTGTGCGCCTTGTAGTTCTTCGTGCGTTTCAAGCGAGGGCAGGGTTCTGATGGCCTGGATAACGGGATTGCGCCAGGCAACGCCGGCCAGCAGCAGCGAGACGACACCCGCGAATCCCAATGCATAACGCAGGCCCAGGTGCTCACCGAGCCATCCACCTATTAAGGCGCCGGGACCGGCAGGTATCAGTATCAACCAGCGCATGGTGCTGGTCATCCGGCCCAAAAGCGGTTCAGGCGTCACTGCTTGGCGCAAGGCGAGGAAATTGATGAAGATCAGCACGCCGCCCATGCTAAAACATAGCAACATCACCGCAAAGGCGAACACTCCCAGGGCATTGGCCGGCGCCAACGCCAATGAAGACCAGCCTATGCCGCATACCGCCACGCCAATCACCAGGCAGGGGCCGGGGCCGAAATGCTTACTGATACGGTTACCGTAGACACTTGCTGTAATGGTGCCGGCTCCCATCGCCATGTAGCTCAAGCCGACGGCTTGTTCGGATAGGCCCAGGATACGGGTGGCGAACAGAATTTGCACAACCAGAGCGGCGTTGTAAGCGAGTTGCCAGGTGCCCACAGTGGCCGCCAGGGTCAGCAGCAGGCGTTTGCTTGCAACAAAGCGGATGCCGGCCCACAAGTCGCGCCAGAAATGGGCATCTTTGCGCTCCGCGCGCACTTCTTGTACATGAATGCCGCGCAAGATGGATGCCGAAGTCAGCAGCAGCGCGGCGTCGGTCAACAATGCCAGTGGCGCCCCCAGTAATTTGATCAGCATACCCGCCGCCGCCGGACCTGCCACCTCGGCCCCGGAGCTCGCCAATGCGTTCTTGGCATGGGCCTCCACCAGCCGCTCGCGCGGCACTATCTGCGTCAGGACGATCTGGGCCGCGCTGCCTGCCGTGGTGTTGACTGCACCTATGATAAATGCGACAACGTATAGCCAATTCATTGCAAGTGATCCTGCCCAGGCGGCCAAAGGCACGCTGGCTACCGCAACCGAGATCGAGATTTCACCCGTGATATAGACCGGTAGCTTGCGCACCCGATCCAGCCATACACCGGAAGGAAGCGACAACAGCACAAAAGGCAAAGTCTCCATAAATACCAGGGTGCCCATTTGAGTAGGGCTGGCATGGAGCAGCAAGGCCGCCGTCAGCGGCAAGGCAAGCATAGTAACCTGCGCCCCGAAGGAGCTAATCAGGATGGAACTCCATAGCCGGCGATAGATGCGATTGCGTAACAGGTCATTGAACGGAAGGTTGAATAGCTGTCGAATGGGGTTTTTCATTGTGTAGCCAAATCTATACAGTGTCGACCGCCTGTATCAGGCGAGACAGTGATTCGGAAATGCACGAAGCTCCCCGGGTAGGGAAGCTCCAGGCGGTTGCGTTGAGTACAGACGTCCGGTTGCAAATGGTCTCGTGCCGACGTCTTAAAAGAAACGAGAGGTTTTGTTAATTCTGCCTGAATTTATCAAATACACCACGGGACTAGCGCCATAATGCGTAATTGGAGCGCCCAGGCAAACGATAACCATCCCGGGAAAGGTAAAATACGGTGCTGCAAATGGTCTTGAGCCGCCTGTGATCTTACCCAAGCCCGACACTTACCACAATGGTATTTTGATGCAGTCTAGCGAGATTACAGAAGACCTCTATCGTTCCGTTTAGTTCCCTGGCCCTACTCCCCAGCATATGAAAGTACCATGTTTGAAAAACCTATAGTGATGATCGATTTCGAAACCTCAGGCATGAGCCCTGAGCAGGGCGGGCGCGTGACCGAAGTGGCCGCCTTGCGTATAGTCGGCGATCAAGTAGTGGACAAATTTGTTTCCCTGATCAATTGCAATGTACATATTCCGAGCTTCATTACACAGCTGACCGGCATTACCCAAGCCATGGTAAGCCGGGCGCCGCCTGCGGCTCAGATTATTCCTGGCTTGTTGGAGTTTATCGGCGACGCCACGCTGGCGGCGCACAATGCCAGCTTCGATGAAAAATTTCTAGTTGCCGAAAGCGCCAGGCTTGGACTGGCTTCCCGCCATTCCGGCATCGTCTGTTCGGTGAAGTTGTCCCGGCGCATATTCCCTGGTTTCGATAGCTACTCGCTGTCGCCTTTGGCGGCCTCCCTGGGTATACGCTTCAAGGGGACTGCGCACCGTGCAGAAGCCGATGCCGAGGTTGCCGCCGCTGTCTTGTTGCGCATCGGTGAACAACTAGGGCGCCAATACAATATGCACGCGATCGACCCTAGCCTGCTACAGCAGGTGAATCGCCTTAGCGCCGCCAAGGTGCCGGATTTTCTCATTGCGCAAAGCATGCCTCGCGTAGGCAAGGTCAAATTGAGAGCAGGAACCCGCGGCACACGCAAAGAAAATGCTGCGCCGGTCCAGGTGCAGCGCTACCGACACTACAAGGGCGGCATCTATGAATTGGTGTGTGAAGCCATTCAGGAATCGGACTTGAGTCCGGTCATCGTTTATAAATCGCATAACGGCAGCATTTGGACGCGGCCCAAGTCAGTCTTTTTTGAGATGCTGGAGATCGAGGGCAATCAAGTGCAGCGCTTCACACCATTGAATGATTGCTAACAGGCTGTATTCGCCGACGCTGATTTATCCGGGCATCGTAAAGAAGTCTTGGAACCGGCAATCATCTTGCATACAAGGTAAGATGCCGTATAGTGCCAGTGGTGCCCAAATAGCCCACTCTAGCCCACTCATGTGTAAAGCGTTTCTATCCTTCGTCGGAGAACTATGGACAGCATAGACCTGGAAGTACTGAAAACCAGTTTATCCTGGCTACAAGCCGGGCATCAATGCGAGCTGGTGACGGTGACCAAGACTTGGGGCTCCAGCCCGCGGCCTGAAGGAGCAACGCTGGCGATTTGTGACGATGGGCGCGTGGTTGGCTCAGTATCCGGAGGCTGCATAGAGGACGACTTGATTGCGCGCGTGCGGGAGTGCGGCATGGTACGCACCACCCCGGAAATAGTCACGTACGGCATTACTGCTGATGATGCACATCGATTTGGCTTGCCGTGCGGCGGCACCATACAGCTGGTTATTGAACCATTAACACTGGCGAGCAGGGTAGGCGAACTCTTGCAGAAACTGGCGAACCATGAGTTGGTCGCGCGCCGCCTTGATCTCCATACCGGCGCTGTAAGGCTCGATACCGCAAATCCGGCCGCCGGCCTGCAGATCTCGGAGGCGGCCCTGACCTCGATCTACGGGCCGCGTTGGCGCCTGCTGATTATCGGTGCGGGGCAGTTGTCGCGCTTCCTGGCCAGTATAGCGTCAGGCATGGATTATCATGTGACGGTATGCGATCCGCGCGAAGAGTACCGCAGCGGTTGGCAGGTGGATGGCGTGCAACTGGTGCATGCGATGCCGGATGACGTGGTGCTGGAAATGAAGCTGGACAGCCGGAGTGCCGTAGTGGCGCTGACACACGATCCCAAGCTGGACGACCTGGCACTGATGGAGGCGCTGAAATCAGATGCTTTTTACGTGGGGGCAATAGGGTCGCGCATCAACAATGCAAAGCGTCGCGAGCGTTTGAAGTTGTTTGAATTGAGCGATACCGAATTGGCCAGACTGCACGGGCCGATAGGTTTATATATCGGCAGCAAGACCCCTGCAGAAATTGCGGTATCCATACTTGCCGAGATGACTGCGGTAAAGAACAATATCCATTTGCCGGTCGAACTGCGAGTTGAAAATGCCAAGAGCGCGGCTCAGCATGTTGCCTCTGATAGCCATTGCATGCTGGCGAAATAGATGCAGTTAGCGTCGTATAGGGCAAATTTCGGCAATTCCGCACCATAAATCCCGGTTGGCAGGCGATTGCCCTCTAAATTTGTGCCTTTTTCGCGTAAAATCACTGCCAAAATCAGCTTTTCCGTGGCCGTGCGACGCCATCGGATTAGCCATACCTATAAGCAGCTACAAAAATACCAAATTGGGCGAGTACTATGAGCATTAAATCAGATAAATGGATACGCCGCATGGCGCAACAGAGCGGCATGATAGAGCCGTTCGAGCCGGGTCAGGTACGTCAGCGCGACGGCCATAAGATCGTCAGCTACGGCACTTCTTCGTACGGGTACGATATCCGCTGTGCCGACGAATTCAAGATATTTACCAACATCAATAGCACGATCGTCGATCCTAAGAATTTCGATGAAAAATCATTTGTCGATTTCAAAGGCGATGTGTGCATCATTCCTCCGAACTCGTTTGCGCTGGCGCGCACTATGGAATATTTTCGCATTCCGCGTAGCGTGCTGACGATTTGCCTGGGCAAGTCCACCTATGCGCGCTGCGGCATCATCGTGAATGTGACGCCGTTCGAACCTGAATGGGAAGGTTTTGTCACGCTAGAGTTTTCCAACACGACGCCGCTACCGGCAAAAATCTATGCTGGCGAAGGTTGCGCGCAAGTGCTGTTCTTTGAGAGCGACGAGATGTGCGAGACTTCGTACAAAGATCGGGGCGGCAAATACCAGGGCCAGCAGGGCGTCACTTTGCCGAAAACCTAAGCGCTTAATTTGCCGCCGTTTTCGTCGCCGTTTTAGTTTTCTTTTTCTTGAGCCCTTATGCAGACTTCGCTGCCGCCGACCGCTGCGCCGGACTATGCGGCCATCCTGTCTACAATTCACGCAGAAGTGCAGCCCCTGCTCTCGCAGGGCAAGGTGGCCACGTATATTCCGCAATTGTCCAGGGTGTCGCCGGAAAATTTCGGAATGGCTGTGTATTGCCTGGACGGTCGCAATTTTTCGACGGGAGCTGCCCAGCAAAAATTTTCGCTGCAGAGCGTCACCAAGCTGTTTGCGCTTGCACTGGCATTTTCTCGCGAGGGTGACGCGATCTGGGCGCGCGTCGGACGCGAACCTTCCGGCAACCCCTTCAATTCACTGGTGCAGCTGGAATACGAACGCGGTAAACCGCGCAATCCCTTTATTAATGCCGGCGCGCTGGTCATGACCGACCTCCTGTCTACCCGTTTCGTGCAATCCGATATTGCTGTGCTGCAATTTGCACGTACGATTGCCGGTGAAGGCAGCATAGACTTCGACCTTGTCGTGGCGCAATCCGAGCGCGAAACGGCGCATCGCAATTACGCAATTGCACATTTAATGAAGGATTTCGGCAATCTCCACAATTCTGTCAAGACCGTCATCGACAGTTATTGCCGACAATGCTCGATCACGATGACCTGCTCGGAATTGGCCAAGGCAGGGAGTTTTTTGGCCGGGCATGGCACGATACCCTGGAGTGGCTTGAAAATACTCGATCCCAGTTCGTGCAAGCGCCTGAATGCGCTGATGCTGACTTGCGGAACCTACGACGCGGCCGGGGATTTTGCTTACAGGGTTGGCTTGCCGGCCAAGAGTGGGGTCGGTGGCGGCATTCTGGCGATCGTACCCGATGAGCTGGCGGTGGCGGTCTGGTCTCCCGGTCTTGATGTCAATGGCAATTCGCTGGCCGGCACCTACGCGCTTGAGCGTTTTACCAGCTTGACTGGACGGTCCATTTTTTGATCTGAAAATTAATCGCCGCGCGGCTATCGGCGTTGTGGACTTTTTAAACGGCTTCTGCCAGTGTCTGATGAACGAAGGCAGAGAGTATCAGTCTGGCCTGGCTGGGGACATCTTGAAACTCAAAACCGTGCCGGTAACCATCGTTGCCTTCATCGACCATGACGGAGCGCAGCACCATGTTCAGGCTGAGATATTCGTCGGCGCCAGCGGCATGGACTTTGAATTTAATGGTGCCGGTTTGTCCCTTGGTGCCCATTGGAGCCTTAGCAATTCCGGCCGCTCCGCCGGTACTTAAATCAACCAGCGTAGCTGCAGCAGTGAAGGCGGGAGAACCTAGCGAGACGGAGGCAATGATTTTCACGTCGACGCGTGCGCCTTTGCGGATGGTCGTGCAGCTTACCTTGGGCGGGTAGGTCAGATGCAGATAGGGATAGGGAGAAAATACCGACTTGAGCACCGACGACGTAAAGGCGTATGCCTTTTGCCCCGGGAACGCGCGCACGATGAAAGTTTGTCCATCACGTATCAAGACGGCTTTGCCGTCCGCCGTCGGCGGGCTCACCAAAATGGACTTGTTTTTCAGGAAACCGATCAGCTTTACCGTAAAACGGACGGCAGGGTTATCGTGTAGCTGCAGGTAAATGGTTTCTCCAACGTTCCATGATGCCTTGTCCAACTCCTGTGCCAATTCCTTGGCCGGCTCTTCTTTTTCTTCTTCCGGTTTGACGGTTTTCTGGAGGCGGGGGCTTCGGGAGGGCGCGCTATTCCAAGGCGATTCAGCGCAATAACCATACTGAACCAGGCCTTCCAGTTGGCTCTGCGTTTCAACGATTGCGCCCGAGGCAAGCAAGAGTTTGCCGTTTTCGTCGTACACGGGCCAAGGGAGAGGCTTGCCCAGCTTAACGTCGTTTTGCCGGATTGGTACTAGCGCAGGACTAACCATGTATAACCTTTGTTGCTTGATCATCGCCCGACGGGAACTTTGGCGCGCCCGTCTTACCATGCAACGCAGAGTCCCTTTGAGCGTTTAATCGCATTTTATAATTGTAGCGCGGATAAAAATATCATGAGCTTATTGTCATTCCGATTCCACCAAAGTCTGGTGAACAAAGGCGGACAGCACCAATTTTTGCTGAGAGTCGAGGTCGGTAAACTGAAAGCCATAGCGGAATCCTTCTTCGTTTTCAGCACGTTCGACTGAACGGATAATCGCACTCAGGTCCAGAAACTCATCGTTCCCTGCCGCGTTGACTTTAAATTTGATCGTGCCGATATCAGACTTTGCTCCCAGCAATTTCTTGCTGATGCCGGACGCGCCGCCGGTACTTAGATCGTTGATGACGATGGCAGCCTGCGAGTCGGTTGCATTGATGAACATAGAGGCGATAATTTTTACGGTCACACGGGCGCCTTGCCGTATTACCGTACTGCGCACTTGGCTGGGGTAGGACAAGTGCAGGTGAGGATAAGGAAAAAATACCGATTTCAAGGCCTCGGTAGTGAAAGCGTACGCTTTCTTGCCGGTAAACGCGCGCGCAATGAATATCTCGCCGTCGCGCACCAGGGGATTGCCGCCGTCTGCTGCCGGCGCTTGAATGGTGATGGATTTGTGCTTAACAAAGCCGACCATCCTTACTGTATATCTGATTGCGGGGTTATCTTGCATCTGCAAGAATAGTTTTTCTCCCACATTCCAGCGTATGCTGTCCAGATCTACCATCTGTTCTCGTTTGTCATCCTTTGCCGGGTTTGAATTTTCCTGAGCAAGCGTCGAATAATATTTAGGGGGAATGACGTCGGGGGGCGGCTTAATGCTGTATCCCTGGCCGACCAGGCCATCCAATTGCGATTCGGATTCAATAATGACGCCGGCCTCGTATAAGAGACGGCCTTGGCTATCGTAGACCGGCCAGGGAAGCATTTTCCCCACGCTTAGTTCGCCCTGCTTGATCGCCTTTTGTATCGGAGCGTCACCCATCTAGCTGTTCCTATTTTTATATTTTGAATTACGGATTCGGCCATTTTACTTGAATAAGTTGCCTGGCCGCATCGCCTGGGCAAAACAAAAAAGCCCTTGAGATATCAAGGGCTCATCGGCGGCCAAGTGGCAGTAGGATTTGAACGCCCTATGAAAATGTTAATCGTCTCGGGGCGGCCTTACTGCAGCTTCAGCTGGATAGTTCCGCACCTAGTTTGACGCAGTCGACGTAATAGCCACGCTTGCCGTCAACATCCATGCGTACGAGGCCGTGGCAGTCCGTTTCAAAGCCAGGGAATTTTTCGTTGAATTCACGCACGAATTTGAGGTAATCGACGATCGTCTTATTGAAGCGTTCACCTGGAATCAACAGCGGAATGCCGGGTGGGTAGGGCGTGAGCAATATCGACGTCACGCGTCCTTCCAGCTCGTCTATTGACACCCTTTCGATCTCGCGGTGCGCCATTTTGGCAAAGGCGTCCGAAGGTTTCATGGCCGGCTGCATGTCCGACAAATACATTTCAGTGGTTAGGCGTGCCACGTCATTGGCTTTGTAGGCTTCGTGTATGCCCTGGCAAAGGTCCTTCAGGCCCACCCTTTCATAGCGGGGATTGGCGGCCGCAAATTCCGGCAGGATGCGCCAGATAGGCTGGTTCTTGTCGTAGTCGTCCTTAAATTGCTGCAAGGCGGTAAGCAGCGTATTCCATCTGCCTTTGGTAATGCCTATCGTGAACATGATGAAGAAGGAATATAAGCCCGCCTTCTCCACAATCACACCGTGTTCCGCCAGGTACTTCGTCACGATGGAGGCGGGAATGCCGGTCTCGCCGAATTGTCCCTCCAGGGACAATCCAGGAGTGACGATGGTTGCCTTGATCGGATCGAGCATATTGAAATTGGGCGCCAGTTTGCCGAATCCATGCCAATCGTCTTCGGCCCGTATTACCCAGTCATCGCGCGAGCCTATGCCTTCTTCTGCCAAGGTATCCGGCCCCCACACCTGGAACCACCAGTCCTGCCCCCATTCCTGGTCGATCTTGCGCATCGCGCGACGGAAGTCCAGGGCTTCGAGTATGGACTCTTCCACCAGCGCAGTGCCGCCCGGCGCTTCCATCATGGCGGCGGCAATATCGCAGGAGGCGATAATGGAGTACTGCGGCGAAGTCGAAGTATGCATCAGGTAAGCTTCGTTGAAGCTGCCTTGATCGAGTTTGACGGTTTCGGATTCTCGCACCAGGATTTGAGACGCCTGCGAAATACCAGCCAACAATTTGTGCGTGGACTGCGTTGAAAATATCATCGACTTCTTTGCGCGCGGCCTGTCCTTGCCTATCGCATGCATGTCCTGGTAAAAGCTATGGAAAGTCGCGTGCGGCAGCCAGGCTTCATCGAAGTGCAGGGTATCGATTTCGCCGTCCAGCATGTCTTTCAAGGTTTCGACGTTATATACGACACCGTCGTAAGTTGACTGCGTAATGGTCAGGATGCGTGGTTTTTTGTTCTTCGCTTCGCGCGCGAACGGATTGGCCTCTATCTTCTTGCGTATGCTTTCCATCGAAAACTCTTCCAACGGAATAGGACCAATGATGCCAAGATGATTGCGGGTAGGCATTAAAAACACGGGAATTGCACCGCACATGATGATGGAATGCAGAATGGATTTGTGGCAGTTGCGGTCTACGACGACGATGTCGCCAGGCGCCACGGTGGAATGCCACACCATTTTGTTGGAAGTCGACGTGCCGTTGGTAACGAAGTAGCAATGATCGGCATTGAAAATGCGCGCGGCATTGCGCTCGGACGCGGCTACCGGACCCGTATGGTCCAGCAACTGCCCAAGTTCTTCCACTGCGTTGCAGACGTCGGCGCGTAACATGTTTTCACCAAAAAACTGGTGAAACATTTGACCAATCGGCGACTTCAGGAAAGCCACGCCGCCCGAATGCCCAGGGCAATGCCAGGAATAGGAGCCGTCGTTGGCATAGTGCACCAGCGCGCGGAAAAACGGCGGAGCCAGGCCGTCCAAATAAGACTTGGCTTCACGTATGATGTGCCGCGCCACGAATTCCGGCGTGTCCTCGAACATATGAATGAAGCCGTGCAATTCGCGCAGAATGTCGTTGGGAATATGGCGCGAAGTGCGAGTTTCGCCGTACAGATAGATAGGAATATCCGCATTTTTGTAACGAATTTCTTCAACGAAGGCGCGCAAGGACTTCAGTGCGTACTCGGTTTCTTCGTCGGAACCGTCGCCGAACTCTTCGTCGTCGATAGACAGAATAAAGGCAGACGCGCGCGACTGCTGTTGCGCAAATTGGGATAAATCGCCGTAACTGGTCACGCCCAGCACTTCCATCCCTTCTTTTTCCATCGCATCTGCTAATGCGCGTATGCCTAGGCCGGAGGTGTTTTCGGATCGAAAGTCTTCATCGATGATGACGATGGGGAAGCGGAATTTCATGGTGGTCTCCAAGAAAGGAACAAGGGAGACGCCTGGGCAAGTTAACCGGACGAACCAGGTAGGGCGTGTTGACATATGTTTTGGGTGTCTCTCAAAACATATGTCAACACGCCCCAGCAACCGCTTGCGCGCCGAAAAATTCAAAGGACGAATTTTCTCAGATATGGGGGCGCAGATGTGAAAAAAAATCCCAAATCTTACCTCTGAGCGAATATTTCACGCTTTCGTCATATCTCAGGGCATTTTGCTACCTAATTGATAATATTTAAGGTGGCGCGGAATGCGTCGGCGGGGTGCTTTCTTTCCCGCCTGATCGCTAAACGGTGTCAGAAGCTGTAAGTCGCTGCCGAAAATACAGTGACCGGATTGCGCTGGAAGACGAAAGGACTCTTGCTGGCGTCGCCCAATAGATGTCGAACCGAGGCGCCAGTACTCAAAGACCACTTGGTGTCGATGTTCCAATTCCAGGTCGCGCCGACATGCAGGTCAGTCAGGCCGGAGGAGGGGGCAAACTGCGCATACCCGCTTGCGGCGGATTGAGTAGCATTTACGCCGTAATAAGATTGCAGATAATTGGTATTGGCCCAGTTGACAGACAGGCTGGCGGACAGACGGTTGCGCACATCCAATGACGTGCTCGCCCGCCCGCCTACGCTGACCTGCACGCCGTTGTGGTCTAAGCCGGATCCGTAGCGTATGGACGATTGCAAGGCGTAATTGGGATTGGGCACATAGTTAAAGAACACGCCGGGCTCGAATGCAGTGTCGACGTCGCCCAGTCCGCGCAATTTTCCCGAGCGCGACTCGTCGCGCGCGCTCTCTGCAGTCATGCGCAGACCATACTGAATGCCGGGGTCTTTAGAGAAATTGTACCCCAGGCCGGATATGACGCTAAAAAAAGCACCATTCTTCCATTGGGCGTCGAACATGGGATAGGCCGCCCAGCGATGCTCGTCCGATCCGGTATAGGTCGGCAGGTACAGAGCAGCAGCGCCCAAAGAGAAATTGACGTCTTTGGCCAGGAACTGGGCGGGTGTTAGTTGCGCAAACTCAGAGGTCTGTGCCTGGGCCGTGCCGATTGCCGCTAGCATGGCAGTGCAGATTATTTTTTTCATTGTCTATCCTCGTGTAGATCGGTTATACGTGCATCCATGCCAAGCCGGCGAGCGCTACGCCGACGGCTGCGACGCCGTATGAGCTATATTGCAGCCACCGCTTCTTGGTCAAGAGTGTAATGGCAGCCAAGGAAATCGCTATTTGAACGGCCGTCATCGACTGCGCCCAGCGATGGTGCTGGTGCAATGCTTCATCGGATTTTTCATCCCATTCACGCGAATCGGCTTCCAGTTTTTCTGCACCTTGTTTAATGGTTTCCTTTTCCGATTTATACCGCTCTACCTCGGATCTGTACTTGGCCACGTCCGTTCCAGGAAGGCTGGTAGCGAGTTCTGCCAGATTCTGTTTGTTGGATTTTGCCTGGTAGTAGTTCCATTGATTGGCGGCCTCGGTCTTCTTGATGGCTGCGTTGTTCTTGAACATGGCAGCATCATTTTGAGTGGCGCCCGCCTGGTAGCCGAACAGTGCGCCTACGGTTGCCATGATAGCGGTCATCACTGCAATCTTGCTGGCGAAATCGTCGTTGCCGTGGGCTGCATGTTCCAATTCGTGGTCGTGCGGGCCGTGGACGTGGAAACCGGATTCGGACATGGATACTCCTATTTCTTCTTGTAAGTGACAAATGCGTACGTAAAATCGTTTTGTTCTGAACGGTGCGCTTCCCTGGCGGTCTCTTCCCAGAGTCCAGCAGGAAATTCAGGAAAAAAAGCGTCGCAATCGAACTCGCGATGAATTTCCGTCACGATCAGGGTATCAACGACAGGTAGCGCCAGGCGGTATATTTGAGTGCCGCCGATGACAAAGGCGTCCATGCCGGCAACCAGCTCTCGGGCGGCTTCCAGTGAGTGGACGCATTCGACCCCGGCGTGCCCCCACTCGGGATTGCGGGACACGACGATGTTACGCCGGTTGGGTAATGGCCGTCCTATCGAGTCGAAGGTATTGCGCCCCATGATGACAGGGTGACCGGTGGTGGTTCGCTTGAAATGGGCCAGGTCTTCCGGCAAGCGCCAGGGAAGGGCATTTTGTATACCTATTCCCTTTTTGCTATCCATTGCAACGATAATAGTAAGTGATGACATAGTAATGACGAATTGGGTAGCGCTATTTTAGGAGGCCCAGAACCAGTGCGCCGGCGCCCTTAGTGTCCTGACTCCAATAATCTAAATCGCAACAGGTGCTTTGATATGAGGGTGAAATTGATAATCCGTAATCTCAAAATCTTCAAATCTATAGTCAAAAATCGAATCAGGCTTACGTTTGATGATGAGCTTCGGTAATGTAAAGGTCGGCCTGGAGAGTTGCTGCTCCACCTGTTCCATATGATTGGCATATAGGTGGCAGTCTCCGCCAGTCCAGATAAAGTCCCCCACGTCCAAGCCGGTCTGTTGCGCGACCATATGGGTAAGCAGCGCATAGGAGGCAATATTGAACGGGACACCCAGGAAGATGTCTGCACTTCGCTGGTACAGTTGACACGACAGTCGGCCATCCGCGACATAAAACTGAAACAGCGCATGACAAGGCGGCAACTTCATCTGCGGGATGTCGGCGACGTTCCAGGCTGAGACGATCAGCCGGCGGGAATCCGGATTCGTTTTGATCTGGTCGATGAGTTGGCTGATCTGTTCGATATGCGTGCCGTCCGGCGCCGGCCAGCTCCGCCATTGCGAACCGTACACCGGGCCCAGGTTGCCGTCTTGATCTGCCCATTCATCCCAAATCGATACTCCATTGTCTTTCAGGTATTTGATATTGGTAGAGCCTGCCAGGAACCAGATCAGTTCGTGGATAATGGATTTCAAATGCAGCTTTTTAGTGGTCAGGAGCGGGAAGCCCTGGTTTAAATCAAAGCGCATTTGGTAGCCGAACACGGATACGGTTCCCGTACCGGTGCGGTCGGTCTTGGTCGCGCCATGCTGTTGCACATGGCGCATAAAGTCGAGATATTGTTGCATAATGAGAATAAGTAATTTGTTGCAATTGTACCTTATATCTCATCGCTTATTTGTGGCGGGGAGTACTTGGGCCTTGGCGCCGACGTGCAGAATAGATTAACTATTCAGCAACAAACTTTCAGAATCAGGCCTGCCTGGGGCCACCAGCGGAATGCTGATTTCGAAGCGGGAGCCTTGATTCAAGATACTCGATACCCTGATCTCGCCACCCAATACGTTGGTGATGATGTTGAAAGTGATGCTGAGTCCCAGTCCGCTGCCGCCTTGTCCGAACTTTGTAGTAAAAAAAGGCTCGAAAATACGATTGATAATTTCCGGCGGTATACCTTTCCCATTGTCTTCGAATACGATCAGGACATGGTCGCCTTGTTGTTGCGCAAAGCAACGCATATGCCCGTCGTTACGGCCATCCAGTCCATGCGCCACGGCGTTGTTGACGAGGTTGGTAAACACCTGGCCCAGGGGGCCTGGATAGCTATCCAGCTCTATATTGGCCGGAATATCCAACTCCAGCGTAAATGGGGTCTTGCGCAAGCTGGAGTGTAAGAGGGCGGCCAATTCCTGCAGCATCACCAGCAAGGTAAATTGACGCCGTTGCGCGCTGGATTGGTCTACCGCCACCTGTTTGAAGTCGCCCACCAGGCGGGCTGCCTGCTGCAAGCCCCTCAACAGGAGTTTGGTGGACTCGGCTGCGGTTGTTGCATATCGCGCCAAATCGGAACGCCGCATCGCGCCGTCTTCGAGAAGGCGTAACAAACCCTTGGTTTCTTCTTCCAGGGTGCTGGCCACCAGCAGGCAATTGCCAAGGGGGGTGTTCAATTCATGGGCAACGCCGGCCACCATGGAACCTAAGGCGGCCATCCTTTCCACTCTGGCCAATTCATTCTGTGCATTGTTGACATTGGCCAGGGCGGACTCGAGGTTTAAGTTCGCATTTTCCAATTCCTGGGTGCGCTGACGCACTTTGGACTCCAGTGTTCCGGAATACTCCAGCAATTGCTGGTTTTTTACCTCCAGTTCCGAAAATGAGCGCTGCAAAGCTTGCCGTGTGGCTTCCAGACTGATCGCCAAGTGGCCCAGTTCGTCTTCGCGGTTCAGGGCGATAGGCTCGTTCAATTCTCCATTCGCCAGACGGTCTGATTCTCCCATCAGCACCCGGATCGGTTGCACCAGGCGCCAATGCAATACCAGCAGGATGAATGCAATTGCCATAACCAGCGACAGAACGGCCGTAATGCCGTAGCGCCATAGATCGGAGTTCAGGCTTTCGCGCAGCAGATCCTCGGCCATGGTAAGTCTTACTTCACCAATAATCTGATCGCCATGCTTGATATCGTGCGACAAGGTTGCAAACGGACCTTGCTGCGACGTCATGCGCGTTTCTTTGGTGATGAAATTCTTGCGATCGGGAAGGGTAATCACCTCAATTTTTGCTACCCTGGGATCCGAATAGACCACTTCGCTGGAGACCCCGGCAATTTCCGGTGTGATTTGCCACAGAGGTTCACTCAATATCACCGACAGGATTTCCGATAAGCGTTTATGGTCCTCGGTCTGTTTTTCCCTTGCGGCAACGCTGATTGTCTTTAGGTGATAGGGGATAAGGATCACTGACGGAAAAATCAATCCGAAAGAAACCGCGGCAATGATTGCTGATCTGAGCGTGATGCGGCTACGTATTGCGGCGAGGAGGGATCGAGCCTGCATTGCGGAATCCTTGAGCATCACTTTCAGATGAGTGAATTGAGAAGGCCGGCGCTCAATTAAGCGTCGACATCAGTTCCAGAATGCTATGCCGAATGCGGATACTTGCAAAACTATTCGTGCGCACTAAGTTGAAAAAACGACCGAACGGCTATTGCCGTACTGTCGTTGTTTTCCGTGCATTGCGGGCAAGCTTGCCCATAGTAGAAGATTTTTTGCGTTTCGGCAAGATATGCCACAGATATGCGGCAGATATAGGCACAAATGCGCCAGATGTGCGGCGTTTGTCGCCGCGGTGAAACAGCAGAGATGAGAGTCTGCCAAAAGGCGGAACTAAGGGTGGAACTAAATTTTCAGTCCAGCCACGGGGCGTGATATCCCGCTATTTATTGCAATACTATTTTGCCTCTTCTATCCAGGCCATTTGTATGGCTTCCAGAATTTTTTCCCCGGTGTGATGCGGGTCGTCGTCAAACTCTTCTAGTTCGAGGAC
>Ga0207137_1104_pt1 | contig 19979 bp, 21 predicted proteins | sample Alteio_BWMinHeat_9_FD_153572 | JGI IMG/M metagenome (GOLD analysis project Ga0207137, IMG submission 153572) | Enriched cells from forest soil in Barre Woods Harvard Forest LTER site, Petersham, Massachusetts, United States -... | ecosystem: Environmental > Terrestrial > Soil > Temperate forest >...
TCAGCACCTGCGCGCGCGTCCTTTCGCTCACAGTGCGTCTCTACGCGAACATTTTTGCCAGCGACATGATCTACGTAATTTTTGTTGGCTTGCTTTCCGGCATTTCCAGTTGGGGTTGGAGCAAGTCCCCGGCGCTGGGAGCCACGTTTGGAATATTCCCGGCGCTGATTCCACTTGTTTTTGTTGCCTTGCACCTCTTAGTGGCGTTCGTTCAGGCATTCATTTTCACGGCGCTTCCTGCCGTTTATCTTGGTTTGGCAACGGCTGAGGAGCACTAATCGAATTTGCCGGCGCTGGAGTTGCCGGCAATCTGTCGCTACAGCGTGAGCCCGGCTGCACGGTGTCCGGAAACCACCTCCTGGCGGCAATTCATAAGGAGGAAGTACATGAAGAAGCTGAGAATGTTGTTGGCTGCGCTCGCGGGGGTCGCGCTTTTGTCCCCGGCGGCATTTGCGCAGGGCGGGGAAGCAGCCGTAGCGAGCGGAAACAAAGGCTTGCTGTGGATTGCCGCGATCTTCGGCGTTGGTATCGCGGCGTTCGGTTGCGGCTTGGGACAGGGCCGGATCGGCGCGGCGGCGCAGGAAGGCATTGCGCGCAATCCGGGAGCGGCGAAGAGTATGTTTATCCCGATGATTCTGGCGCTCGCGTTCGTCGAAACCTTGGTGCTCTTGACGTTTGTGACCGTTTTCATCGTGAAGTAAGTTTCTAGAAATTCAAGAAAGAAAGGCTGGAGAATAAGTTCTCCGGCCTTTTTGTATTTCCATGCAGACAAATGTGATCGAAAAATGATTGCCCATTTTTTAATTTCGGTCTTAGATTTTGCTTCTTGCTATTTCAGGCCGCCGAGAAGCGTGGGCTGGAGGACAAAATTCAGCACGGGATTGGGCAGGACGCCGAACAGGATGGTGCCAATCGCGGCAATCGCGAGCACGAGGTTAACGGACAGAGGAAAGCGCATGGGGGTCGTGGCGGCCACTTCCGCGCTGGGGTCGCGCATGTACATCACGACGATTACTCGGAGGTAGTAGTAGGCGCCGATGACGCTGTTGATGGCCATCAGGATGGCAAGCCAGATCAAGTGCGAGTTTACGGCCGCCTTGAAGATATAAAACTTGCCGAAGAACCCCGCGGTCACCGGAAGGCCCAGGAGCGAGAGCAGAAAGAGCCCAAGCGCAGCTGCAGCCACAGGCTGACGCTGCCCCAGACCGGCATAGTCGTCGAGAGAAAGATGCTTTTCGCCCTCGCCGCCAAACTGCGACACGATGGTGAACGCGCCGAGTTTTACCAACGCGTAGCTGAGCAAATAGAAAAGAATTGCTGCGTAGGCAGGAGCCGCCGCCGCGCGGCCCTCTTGCGCGAGAAACGTGACCGCCGCGAACGCCACTAGAATGTAGCCGGCGTGCGCGATCGAGCTGTAGGCCAGCATGCGCTTGACGTTGCTCTGCACGAGCGCGCCGAGGTTTCCGGCGAACATAGTGAGAACGGCGAGCACCCAGAAGGCCCAGAACCAGTATTGCGTGGCCGCTGGCACTGAAATAAAGATGCGCAACAGCAGCGCGAAGGCCGCCGCCTTGGGTCCCGCGGAGAAAAGCGCGGTGACCGGTGTGGGCGCGCCCTCGTAAACGTCGGGCGTCCAGATCTGGAAGGGAGCCGCGGCAACCTTAAAGCCGAGGCCGATGAGAATGAGCGAAAAGCCGAGCCGCAAAAGATTCTGCGCTGGATCGGCTTCGGCCATGCGGGAAAGATTCGTGCTGCCCGTCGCGCCGTAGACCAGCGCAATGCCATAAAGGAAAAACGCGGTGGCAAATGAGCCGAGCAGAAAATATTTCAGGGAGGACTCGCTGGACTTGAGCGAATCCCGGCGATATCCGGCGAGGACGTAGCTCGAGATGGAGCTTAGTTCGAGGCCGATGAACGCCGTCAACAGCTCCTGCGCTGAGGCAAGTATGCCCATCCCCGCGGTGGCGAAAAATACCAAGGCATAAAACTCAGGCAGGGCTAGCCGCTCGCGGTCAAGATAGGGTCCGGCGGCGAGAATCACCAGAAAAACGACTAGACCGATAAGCAGATGAAAAAAAAAGCTGAACGAATCTGCTTGAATCAATCCGCCAAATGCGGTCCCTCCGCATCGTGAGATGCCGACGGCGGAGATAGTCCCAAGAGCAGAGCCGAGGAGCGCCAGGAAAGTAAAGAAGTGGCGGCTGCGAACAAACGGTTGAAACAACATGACCAGCACGCCAAAGCCGCACCAGATCAGCTCTGGCATCACGCGCAATAAGTCTTCGCGAACAGGAAACATTTAGCGGGCTCCGACTCTTTCGAGAGAGATTTTGTCCTGCGCGGTGGCCGCGGGAATTACGATTGGCGCCGAAGGCTTCGTCGGCGCGACCGCCTCGTAGGCGCTGTTTGGCCGGTTCATTTGATCGAGCACGTTCTGGCAGGCGTCCGAGAAACGCCGTGTGAAGAACGCTGAGCCGATGCCCATCCAGAGCGTCACGATGGCCATGGTCAAGAGAATCCACTTTTCGCGCGCCGACGTGTCCGGAAGCGTGCGGTTCTTGTCGCGCGTGACTTCACCGAAAAACACGCGCTGATAGGACCAGAGCAAGTAGCACGCGGAAAGGATCACTCCCGTAGCGGCCCAGGCGGCCCAATTCCAGTGCACCTGGTAAGTGCCGAGTAGGATCAAATACTCCCCGACGAAACCATTCAGCATGGGAAGGCCGAGTGAAGACAGCGCCACGAAAAGAAAAAACGCCGCGAGGCGTGGCATGGGCGTCGCCAAGCCGCCGTATTCGGAAATTTCAAACGTATGGCGGCGATCGTAGAGCATGCCTACGAGAAGGAAGAGCCCGCCTGTGGAGATGCCATGCGCCAGCATCTGGAAAACGGCGCCTTGCATGGAGATATTCTGAAACGCGAAGATGCCGAGAACCACAAAGCCGAGGTGGCTGACGGAAGAGTAGGCGACGAGTTTTTTCAAATTTGGCTGGACGAGGGCGACCAGCGCGCCGTAGATGATGCCGATGATGGCAAGCGTGGCAACCCAGGGCGCGGCGCGGTGCGCGGCAGCGGGGAAGAGCGGCAAGCAGAAGCGCAACATGCCGTAGGTGCCGAGCTTCAGCAGTACGCCGGCGAGGATAACGGAGCCGGCGGTAGGAGCCTCGACGTGAGCATCGGGCAGCCAGGTGTGCAGAGGGAAGAGCGGCACCTTGATGGCAAATGCTACAAAAAACGCTAGGAAGAGAATCATTTCCGTGCGCGGCGCCAGCGTAAGCTCGCCGGATTGAAGCGCCTGCTGGATCGTAGGCAGGTCAAATGTTCCCGTGCTGTTGTACAGCCAGATGATGCCAACCAGCATGAGGATCGAACCGGCCATGGTGTACAGGACAAATTTTACGGCGGCGTAAATACGGCGTTCGTGGCCCCAGATTCCGATCAGCAGGGCCATGGGGATCAGCATCACTTCCCAGAAAAGGAAGAAGAGGAAAAGATCGAGCGAGAAGAACACGCCGATGACGCCGACTTCGAGCATCAGCAGCGTTACGAAAATGTAAGCGAAGCGCAGGCCAGTGGAACACTCCGCTCCGCCGTCGGCGCGGAGAAGAGCGGGAAGACACTCATCAAATTTGAGCACAGCACGAAGATGCTGATCGACCCGACAAAGTAGACAAAAGTCCGAGCATGGTGGCCAGCCGCTTCGTCCAAGATATCTCGAATGCCGATCCGCATGGGATTCGTGAGCAACATTTCGGCAATCTGCTGCAAGGTTCCGGGCTTTTCCACGGATATACGGGACCGCAGCACCAGCGCCAGCAGAGTTGCGCCAACGAGCAAGACCAGCCCCATCACGACGTGTTGTGGAATCGGAAGTTGGGGATCCTCCGGCTTGAAATGCAGAGCGCTCAAAATCGAGAGCGCAATGGAACCGAAATAGTGGTTCACGAAATAAGTGATTGGACTGACGTGTTCTCCCATCGCCTCTTTGCCCTCGGCGGGCGAACCCCTCAAGATTCAGGTTTCAAGACTTCCCACACACTTGCCGTCATGATCGCGGCTACGAGCGCGCACAATCCGAATCCTATGCTAACCAGGGGAACGTGCAGACAAATAAATATAACATACACTCCAAATGCGACCAAAGCATAGCGGAAGAGCAATGCAAAATACGTCACGACCGCCGAGGCCTTTGATTTCGCGCTGCTTACCGGCTGTCCGGTCTCGCCAGCTGTGGCCTCAGCGGGCGCCTGAGACAAGGCAGCCTTCACCATGGCCCTGATGCCACGGCGGAGCCAGCGGAAGTTCAGCCAACTGAGGATCGCTCCTCCCGCAAGGCCTTTTGCCCAGTCCGGCCGGTGAATGGCGAATGCAATTGCGGCGGAGGCGAATCCGAACCCGAGCGTCAATGTGGCGATTCTATGGAGAACCCGCTCGCCGGGAAGTTCCGTCTCGGATTTTTGGAATTGGCGAATCATCTGTAACTGCAGATCATCGGGGGCGGTAGCGGCGAGCAATATCAAAGAGGCTGGCGGCAAAACCCAGCGCGCCACCCACAATCATTATCCAGGGCGAAGTGTGCAGCCATTTGTCGAACAGGTAGCCGAGGAAGCCCGCCAGGAGGATTGCGCCGACGATGGTAAGCGGGAGCTCCATCGCAAGAGCGGACTGCTTAGCCATATCGCTGTTTACTTTTTCGGAGTTGCTCAGTTTGGGTTCGTTGTTTGGATCATCAGTCATAACAAATTCACTTCTCGAAAAGGAGTTCGCCGGCGCGTTGCGTGGCTTTGACCACGGCTTTGATCAGCGTCACGCGCAGCTTCCCTTCCTCGAGTTCGAGGATGCCGTCGATAGTGCAGCCAGCCGGGGTTGTGACCGCATCTTTCAGCAGCGCCGGATGATCGCCGGTCTCGAGCACCACGCTTGCGGCGCCCTTCATGGTTTGCGCGGCTAGGAGCGTGGCCACGTCGCGCGGCAAGCCGACTTTCACGCCGGCCTCGGCAAGGGATTCGAGAATAATGTACGCGTACGCCGGCCCGCTGGCGGAGAGCCCAGTCACGGCGTCCATGTTCTTTTCGTCCACCGCCACGGTGCGGCCGACGGCATCGAACATGGCTTTCGCGATCTCGAGATGCTCGGCTCCGGCAAACGCGCCGCGGCAGATTCCCGCCATGCCGCAGCCCACCGTGGAGCAAGTGTTGGGCATGGCGCGGACCACGGGAACTTTTGCGCTGAGATGCTTCTCGATATAGCTTGTGGGGACAGACGCGGCGACCGAAATCACCAGCATTTTTTCGTTGAGCTCGGGCGCGATTTCTTTCAAAACCTCGCCGACCACTTGGGGTTTTACGCAGAGGAGTACGATATCCGCACCCTGCACAGCCTCGCGGTTGTCGGTGGTTACGGTGATGCCGAGCGCTTTCCCGAGCGAGGCGGCCTTTTCATCGTGGCGCACCGAGGCGTTGACGTGCTTCGGCGTAAAGAGCTCCTGCTTCAAATACGCGCGCAGCAGAATCCCGCCAAGCTTCCCTGTCCCCAATACGGCGAGGTGCTTGCCTGATAGTTTGTTTGTCATGGTGCAAGTATTGTTGACGAGCCGTCGAGATGCGTCAACCAGCGTTTTGCCGCGGGTTCAAGTACAATTCCCTTCTTAGCTGACACACTCGGAGCCGGAGACGACGACACGTAATGGGAAAAGGCTATTTTTTTCTGGGCGGGCTGGTCTCCCTAAGTCTTTTGCCGCTTGTGTCCCATTCCTGGCTGCACACAAGTGCACCACCGGAAATGAACATTACTGAGAACGTAGCCATCCCGATGCGCGATAGCGTCATCCTCCGCGGCGACGTGATGCTGCCAAGCGGCTCGAGTCACTATCCCGTGCTCATTTACCGCACGCCGTACGGCAAACAGTTCGCGCGGAAGGAATACAAAACATTCGAAAAAGCCGTTGCGCGAGGTTACGCGGTCGTTGTCCAGGACGTGCGCGGGCGCTACGCGTCCGCCGGCGAGTTTGCGCCCTATCAAAACGAAGGGCGCGACGGCTACGACACCATTGAGTGGGCCGCACGACAGGACTTGTCGGACGGCAATGTGGGAACCTTTGGGCTGTCGTATCCGGGTGCGGTGCAATGGCTCGCGGCCGTGGAGAATCCGCCGCACCTGAAGGCCATGGTTCCCGCGATGACGTTTTCGACGCCGCGCAATTTTTTCTATTCGGGCGGCGTCTTCGATGGCTCGTGGCTGGATTGGATCTGGTTCAATATCGCCCCCGACCTGCGCCTGCGCAAAAATCTTCCGGGACCACGAACGCGTGACGAGGTCGCAACCTTTTGGAAGAGCGACCATGAACGAATGCAAGGGTTTCTGCCGCTGCGCGACCTCCCAGATCTGAAGCAGGTCGCGCCTTTCTACTATGAATGGCTCTCGCATCCGCCCGCCGATCCTTGGTGGGATTGGGCCGAGCTGCGAAACAAGTACGATCGGGTCCACGCGGCGGTCCTGAATTTTTCCGGGTGGTACGACGAAGCGTACGGCCCTGACGGAGCCACGACAAATTTCAACGGGCTTCTCGCAGCACGGCGCAACGAGAAAGATCCACGCGCGCGCACGATCGTCGGTCCTTGGACACACGGCGGACAGGAAGAATCGGCCTCCGGCGAGCGCGATTTCGGTCCCACGGCGGCGATTGATTACGATGAACTGATTCTTCGCTGGATGGATCACTACCTGCGCGGCGCTGACAACGGTGTCGAACGAGAAAAACCCGTGCGGCTGTTTGTCATGGGAGGAAATTCGTGGCGCGATGAAGATGCCTGGCCGCTGGCGCGCGCAAAGGAGCAATCTTTCTACCTGGCGCCAAAAGCGAAGGAGGCTTCCACTGGACGCTTGCTCGCTAATCCAGGCGACACAAAGCAAGCGTACAGCACGTTCGTCTCTGATCCTGCGCACCCGGTCAGCGATCCCTATACGAAGTATGGCGCGCATGACTATCGCTCCTTCGCAGGCCGCGAGGACGTTTTAGTTTTCGACACTGAACCGCTGGCGGCTGGCACCGAGGTTACGGGCGCCATCCGCGCGGAAATCTATCTTTCTGCCGATGTCCCCGACCTCGATCTCTGGGTGCGACTGCTCGATGTTGAGCCCGGCGGCGCGGCATACAATTTCATGAGCCCAGGACTTGATGTTCTTCGCGCCAGTTATCGCAACTACCGTTTCCCGGAAACGCAAGGACAAGAATTCAAGACGGAACTTCTCACTCCGGGCAAAATCTACCGCCTCGATTTTGATCGCTTGCTGACCAGCAACGTCTTTCTCGCCGGGCACCGGATCCGTGTGCAAATTTCCGGCGCGTTTTTCCCGCACTTCTCGCGAAACTTGCAGACCGGCGATTCGGAAATCACGACTTCGCGAACACAAATCGGCCACATTCGCATCTACCACGACGCGGCCTATGCATCACGTATTGTCGTTCCGGTGATTCCGCGCTAGGCGGGTTTAATCGTGGCGCGCGCCGTGCAGCACGGCGACGGCGTGTGGCAGAAGATGCGCCACGGCCGCCAGAGATTCTGTCGCGCCTTTTGGGCTTCCGGGCAGATTCACAATCAGCGTTTTGGCGCGAATCGCGGCGACACCGCGCGATAGCACTGCCGTGGGCGTCGATTCCATTCCCTTGCGCCGCATTTCTTCAGCGATCCCGGGAATGAGCCTGTCAGCAACTGCCTGCGTTGCTTCCGGAGTGTTGTCCCTCGGTCCAATCCCCGTTCCGCCGGTGGTAAGAATCAAGTCGAGCCGGCCGGAATCGGAAAGCTCGCGCAACTGTTGCCGGATATTCGCGGCATCATCAGAGGAACGCAGCGCCGAAGTAATTTCCCAGCCGAGCCCCCGGCAAGCGGCTACAACCGCGGGACCCGAGGCGTCCTCGCGTTCGCCTTTCGAGACTGTGTCGCTGATCGTGAGGATGGCAACGCGCATCGCGTGGATTATTTCGAGGAGATCACTTCGTCTCAACCGCGTCGCGATTCGACTCATCCATCAGGCGCATCGCTTCCATCAGCAGGCCGGTCGTATTGCGCGTGGTAGTGGTGCGGGTGGACGCATTGGCCGCGTTGAAATCAATTTCGAATTCGCCTTCCGTCCACAACACGACTTTGTAGACGGCATCATCCCCCTCGGTCTTGCCAATCTTCGCGTCGCGGCACTGGCCGCTTGAAAAATAAAGTTCGCCGTGTTCGCCGCCTTTGCGAACGACCAGCCGGCAGGTTTTCTGCCCCATCTCGAGCGATTGCATCAGGTCGATTATGCTCATTTCTTCGAGGCGGCCTTGAATCACGCCCGGGCGGGAAGCGCGCTTTTGCAATTTCTCGAGGAGAAGGCGATCCACCACCTTCTTGGTGATGCGCACCAGGTCCTTTACCAGAAACGGTTTGGCAATGAATTCCTCGACGCCGTCCACCAGGGGCCGCAGACGCTCTTCAATGTCCGCGCGGCTGGCCATGAACAAAAACGGAATGTGCCGAGTGGCTTCGCGGGCGCGCAGTTTCTCGAAAAGCTGCCGCCCATCGAGGCCGGGCATCTTGTAATCGCAAAGAATCATGTCCGGAGGATCGTCGATTACTTTGAGCAAAGCGTCGGTGCCATCTGAGGCGCTTACCACTTCGCAGGAATGCTCGAGTCCCTTGACGATTAGGCCGCGCACCAGCGGATTGTCCTCCGCCAGCAGCAATTTGACGGTTGTGCCCGCCGACGCGGTCATCGCCTACGGCTCCGCGCGGCAGCTTTCGAACGCGCATTTGCCGGCACCACCCGGCGGTAATCACCGCTCTTCCCGCCGGTCTTTTCCACGAGAAAAATGTCCGTAATCTCCATCGCTTTTTCGAGGGCTTTGCACATGTCGTATACCGTGAGGGCGGCGGCGCTAACGGCGACCAACGCTTCCATCTCCACGCCCGTCTGAGCGGCGGTCGTTACGGTGGATCGCAGTTCCACGCCATTCTGGCATAGCCGCGCAGTCACATCAATGTGCGTCAGAGGCAGAGGATGACAAAGAGGTATCCATTCGGCAGTGCGCTTGGCCGCGGCAATCCCCGCGATTCGCGCCACTTCCAGCGGATCGCCTTTCGGATTCTTCAGACGGCGCACGGCGCGGACCACGCGGGGAGACATGCGCACGAACCCTTCCGCTTTCGCGGTGCGCGTGGTTACCTTTTTCGCAGACACGTCCACCATCCGGACTTCGCTCCTTTTTCCGTAGTGCGACAGCTTGGCCATATCTATAGTTTGCTCGGCCGCAGAAAATCCGCCATCAAACGATGGCGGCCACACGTTCTCAAATTACATCTTTTCGGAGGAGAATGGATACCGGTTCCCCGGTTTGAACCTCGGCTCTATCGGCTGGCACGACCAAAAAGCAATTAGCTTTTGCCAGCGCCGCGATATCGCCCGAGCCCTGCCATTTCAGCGGCCTGACTTCGGCAGTCGCGGCCTTCCATTCGACACGCGCGGGCAAGAAGTGCGTCAGCCCGGGTTTTTCGTGCAGGGTTTCCCCAAGCCGTGCTTCCAATAAGGGGAGAGGCCGCGCGTCGGCTCCGTTCAGCAAATCAATCGCCGGGGCCACAAATAATTCGAACGTCACCATGGTCGATACCGGATTCCCAGGCAGACCGAACACGAATGTCTCACCGCAGCGCCCGAAAACGGCGGGCTTCCCTGGGCGAATCGCCACGGCATCAAAATGAAATTCCGCCCCCAACTCCTTCAAAACGGATTCCACGAGGTCATATTTGCCCATCGAAACACCGCCGGACAATACGAGAAGATCTTCTCTTAAGCCTCGGTGAATTTTTTCGCGCAAGTCATCGGCCCGGTCGGCCGCGTTCCCGAGCAGAACTGGCTCCCCGCCGGACAAGCGCACCTGCGCCGCCAGGGAAACGGTGTTGCTATTCCGAATTTGAAATGACCCGGGCATTTTTTCGACGGAGACGACCTCGTCTCCAGTCGAGAGGATGGCAACTCTCGGCTTTTGGGCGCATTGCAATTGCACCGCGCCTACTTGAGCCGTCAGTGCAAGTTCCGCGTAACCGAGACGCATTCCCGCCGAGAGGAGGACTTGGCCTGCGGCTCCTTCAGAACCTCTCGGCACGATGTTCTGACCGGGTTGCGCGTCGCGTTCGAATAGGATTGTTTCGCCCTCGGCTCGCGTATGCTCGATCATGACCACGGCATCCGCTCCTTGGGGAACCGCGGCGCCGGTCATGATTTGGACGCACGTTCCGGGGGCAAGCGGCTGCGTCACCGTGTCGCCTGCTTTAATCTCGCCTACGCGGCGCAGTTTTGCGCCGGACTTTGCTTCCGCGGCGCGCACGGCGTATCCATCGCGCGTTGAGCGGTCAAACGGCGGATACGCGCGGTCCGATTTCACATCCTGAGCCAGCACATACCCGAGGGCATCCCAGACGCTGAGGTCAACTTTTGCGCGCGGACCTCTCTTCTTTGAAACTTCTTCGATGACCTTCTGGCGGGCTTGCTCGTAGGTGAGCATGGCGTGTTACAGCCAGCGGGACAGCAGAGTTCCCGCCGGCACGATGGTGGCATCGCGCTCCGGGCCGGTGGAAATCATTCCGATTTCCACCTGGAGAAAATCGCCAATGAAGCGCAAATACTCTTGCGCCGCCTTCGGCAAGCGCGCGCCGTCCTTCAAGCCGTAGGTCGATTCGCACCAACCCGGCAGGGTCTTGTACTGCGGCGTGACCTTTTCGAGCTCCTCCGCGAGCGCCGGCATTTCCCGGAGCGGCGAGCCCTTGTAGTGGTAGCCCACGCAGACTTGAATCTCCCTTTGCGTATCGAAGACATCTAACTTGGTGACCACCAGCGAGTCGATCCCGTTAATCATTTTGGCGTAGCGCAAAATCTGCAGGTCCAGCCACCCGCAGCGGCGTGGCCGGCCGGTCACCGCGCCAAATTCCTTCCCGCGTTCGCGTACTTCTTTAGCTTCGAGGTCTGGCATCTCGGTGGGAAACGGCCCCGAGCCCACGCGGGTAGTGTAGGCTTTCGAAACACCCAGGACATGCTTGATCTTGGCAGGCGGCACACCCACTCCAGTCGCCGCGCCTCCTGATATCGCGCTCGAAGAAGTAACGTAGGGATAAGTGCCGTGATCGATGTCCAGCATGGTGCCCTGGGCGCCTTCGAACAGCACGGATTTGCCTTCATCCAGCGCGCGATTCACCAACTCGGCGGTGTCGCAGATGTACCCTCGAATTTTTTCGCCCAGCCGCAGCGTTTCGTCGACTTCGTGCGAAAAATCGACGTCCGCGCCGTACGCGCCCTTCGCTAGACGGTTTTTCTCCGCAACGACGCGCGCAGCCTTCTCGCGGAACGATGCCAGCTCGAGCAGGTCGCAAACGCGCAATCCCCGGCGCGCCATCTTGTCTTCATACGCCGGCCCGATGCCGCGCGAAGTTGTTCCGATTTTATTCGCGCCTCGCGCGTTTTCCGCGGCTTTGTCCAGCTCGCGGTGATAGGGAAAAATCAGATGGGCGCGATTGCTGACGTGCAAACGGCCTTTGACGTCGATCCCGGCCTTCGCCAGCGTCTCGATTTCCGCGACCAGCGCGGCGGGATCCACCACCACGCCGGTTCCGATCACCGCCTGCTGCTTTGGCCGCAGAATGCCGCAGGGAATCAACTGCAAAACATAACGATCCTTGCCCCCATTGCGGTCGATGATGACGGTGTGCCCCGCGTTGTGGCCGCCCCCCACGCGCGCGATATAGTCGAACGACCCGGCAAGGTAGTCCACGACCTTGCCTTTGCCTTCGTCGCCCCACTGCGCGCCCACAACGGCCACGGATTTCATGCCCAGTCGTTCTCCTTGCCAACCCCGGCCAACCGGGGCCGCACCCTTCCCTCTTTTTCACGTCCTTCGAGGGGCACTTCCGGCGGGAATTCGCGGAAAACAGCGGAATCAGCATCGTACGCCGGGCGTGGAAAGAAGGCAAGGGAGTTGGCGGCCAGTGGGTGAGTCAGTTTCCGGTAACCCACTTATCAGGCAGTAGGGCAGGTTCATGGTAGCGCTCGATAACTCCCAATTTGACCGAAACAACTCTTCCAACCATTCGACATAATTGGAGCTTCATATTATGCGAGATCAGGAGAGGTGGCATTTGAACAACCAACCAGATTGCGTCGCAAAGATTGAACGGCTGCAGCGAGATATTTTCCGAACGAAATGCGTCGGAGTCGTGTTATTTCTCTGTCTCGCCGGTGGAAGTATCGCAACTTGGGAGAGGCATCCGAAAACTGCGGAGGCCAATGAGTTTCTTCTCAAGGACAGGGCGGGAAATGTTGTGGCGAGACTAGGGCAAGACAGTTTTGAGGATACGTGCCTGATCTTGACCGCAAAACAGAATGTTTCTGTGGTCAGTTTATGCGTTCAGAATGAGGAGGGTGCGAGCCTTGACCTTCACAACTTGAAAAGCGAATCTCGTGCGACGTTAACGCCTGGCTTCAACTCGTACGAGCCGATATTCCACTTCGAACCCGCTTTGGTCATCATTGAACATGGTCAAGTCATCGACCGGGTTTCATCGCACGCAATCAAGGTACCTGATTAGCGCCGTAATCCACCGACGTGTTCGTCCAACCCACGAAGAGGATAGCTACTTCACCGTCCGCCATTTAGTGATTTTCACGGGTTCTTGTAGCAAGCCAGTCAGCAACCCGCCGGATGCCTTGATGTGCGGAGTCTGCGCATGGCGGTCGAGGTCCGCGTCGTTCTTCCAGTTCTCATAAAAAACGAAGAGCGTGGGATCACTGTCCGACTGAAACAAGTCGTAATTGATACAGCCAGCCTCGGCACGAGTCGGTGCGATTAACCCTTCCAAGACTTGCTTCACGCGGGCTTCCTGTCCCGCTTTCGCGTGCACGTAAGCGATTACAGTTAGAATTTCTGGCATTGCTTCTCCCCGTTTCTGAGTGATCTAACTAAGTGTCTCGCACCAGGGAATGGCGGAAACAAGAAACGACGTGGTCGTTGACCATGCCTGCGGCCTGCATGAAGGCGTAGCAAATCGTCGAGCCCACAAAACGGAATCCGCGCTTTTTCAAATCCTTGCTCATGGCGTCGGATTCGGCAGTCTGGGCGGGGACTTGTTTGTGAGATTTCCAGGCATTTTGTTTCGGGTGCCCGCCGACAAATCGCCAAATGTACGCGTCAAACGACCCAAATTCCTCCTGCAACTGCAGGAACGCCCGCGCGTTGCCGATCGTCGCGGCAATCTTCAGGCGGTTGCGAATAATTCCTGGATCCTTGAGCAAAGTGCGGACCTTTCGCGCATCGTACCGCGCCACCTTCTCGGGATCGAAACGGTCAAACACCTCGCGGTATCTTGCGCGCTTCTGCAAAACCGTGTCCCAGCTCAGGCCGGCCTGCGCGCCCTCCAGAATCAGCAATTCGAACAATTTCCGATCGTCATGCAACGGCACTCCCCATTCCTCGTCGTGATAAGGAATATTCAGTGCATTGCTTGCCCAGGGGCAGCGGATCAGTCCAGCGTCGGGATTTTTCATTTTCCAGGTCATGTTGGGTGAGACTGTCTCTTCCCCCCTCTTTTTTCTTGACAAAGAGTATCTTCCAGCGTATAGTATTGCTTGGGTAATAATCCATCTTAAGACAGAGGACGCCGGCATCCATGCTGGCGTTTTTGGTTTCGGAAGCCAGCTTTTCGGCCTAAGTCCTCCATCCGCAACATTTACGAAATAAACTGCGTTTTGCGCCATTTTCGAGCAGACAACTTCTTTAGATGCAACACTTACGTGGCCGCCCACAAGTGTTGATTCTAAACCATTTACAGTAAGCCTAAGTCCTTTAGATGCAACACTTACAAAAAACCAGGGGGGGGTATGGGGTGAGGTACACACCTGGGGATGCCTGACAGTCCGGCCCTCAGTCAGCCTCGAATGGAGTGAATGATGATGGTATTGCCCCCAAGGAGTACCGGATCGGAAGCCAACTCTTCCGTCCAGCGGTCCTTCCGGCGCGCCGCGGGCGTCAATTTCCCCACCAGCCGGATCAACGCCACCAGCGGCCAGTACAGCCACTGATTGGCTTTCCTCCGGTCGCGGTAAACGCCCTGAATCGCGAATCCATTTTTCTCGAGGAAATACCGCAGCTCGGTATAGCCGATGGGATTGGCATGGACCACGATCTCGTCCATCCCTGCGCAATCCTCGTGGATCTTCGCTTTGTATTGTTCCGAAAGCGGCTTGAAATGCGAAGTGTAGCCGAAGAGCAGCCACTTCACGCGTTCTTCGATATTCATGATATTCGGCACGCTGATGATCAGGTGCCCGCCGGGTTTCAGCAGCCGCCGGTACTCGCGAAAGGCCTGCGGCGGCGAATCGATGTGCTCGAGTCCGTCAAGCGAGGTAATGTAATCGAACGATCCCGACGAATAGGGCAGCGTGCCGGAAAGGTCGCCGCGCTTGATCTCCACGCCATCCAGGCGGAACAGCTCCGAATAAAGATCGCAGCAGCGCAGCTCGAATCCCTCGCGGATCAGGTCCTGCGCCAGAGCCCCTTCGCCGGTCGGGCAGTCGAGCACCAAGCCGCGTGGCAGCGGCCTCAAAATCGCTAGCACGGTTTCATGCAATCCCGGCCGCGACACAGGGATCGGCCCGCGGTCCCCGGCGAGGAGCGGCGGGTGATCCGCGGGCTTTACCGTGCGCGTCGCCGTGTTTGCCGCTGCCTCGGGAATCGCCAAATCCGGCATCCTTCCACGCAAATTTTCCCTTTTGCGCAAAAACACGAAAGGCGCGTCGCTTGAACTCTACGACACGCCCGGTGCATATTCCATCGAATTGCTAAATATGGCGATCCACTGCCTTGGTAATCTGGTCCTTGGGCACCGCGCCCACGATCTGCTCGACAACTTGCCCATTCTTGAAGACCAGCAGCGTGGGGATTCCGCGGATGTTGTAGCGTCCCGTGGAATTCATCGCCTCGTCGATATTCAGCTTCATTACCTTGAGCTTGCCCTCGTAATCGTGGGCAATTTCGGCAACGGTGGGTGCCAGCATGTGGCACGGGCGGCACCACTCGGCCCAGAAATCCACCAGCACCGGCTTGGTGTTGCTTGCCGTGAGCACTTCCGCCTCGAAATTTCCATCGGTTGCTGCCTGAATGTTCTCAGCCATGTTCTTTATCCTCAGCAGCTTAGCAGGAGCCAGCCGCTTTTTTCTCTTTCAATTAGATGTGCCAGAGGCCTTTTGGTTTCTTGTTCCTGGTCCCGAGCTGCGGGCCGCTTTTCCGGATCCGCTCTGGGCTTGCTCTGAGCCACGAGTCGCTTGCGCCGCCTGGTATAGTTTCGCATATTCCGTGGCGGAAGCCTTCCAAGAAAAATCCTTGGCCATACCGTTCAATTGGATGCGTTTCCAGATGCGCTCGTCCATGTGATGATGCAGCGCTTGTTTCACGGCGTACAACAACGCCGCGCCCGAGTACTCGGTAAATTTGAACCCTGTCCCCGTGCCGTGCTCCACATCGAAATTCTCGACCGTATCGTCGAGACCTCCGGTGGCGCGTACAATCGGCACGGTACCATATTTTAGACTGTAGATTTGGCTCAATCCGCAGGGCTCGTAGCGCGATGGCATCACGAACATATCCGCACCGGCGACGATCTTGTGCGCGAGAGCATCATCATAGGCAATCTTCACGCCGACCCGCCCGGTATACGCTTCCGCCAGTGCGCGGAAAAATTCCTCATATTTGCGGTCGCCAGTTCCCAGAACGACGAGAGTCAAATCCTCACGCATCAACTCGTGCGCCCTTTCGGCGATCAGGTCGAAACCTTTTTGGTCTGCGAAGCGGGACACGATGCCGAGTACTGGGCGCGCCAGATTGTCGTGGGCTAGTCCGAAAGTCTCCAGCAACTCTTGCTTGCAGACTTGCTTCCCCGCCAAGTCCTTAGCCGAATATTTCACGGCGATGAATTTGTCCTTATCCGGACTCCACACACCGTAATCAACGCCATTCAGAATTCCCACCAGCCGGTCTTTACGGTCGCGCGCGACTCCGTCCAATCCGAAGCCGTATTCCGGGGTTTGAATTTCCCGCGCATAGGTCGGGCTCACTGTCGTCACGTAATCCGAATAAATCAAACCGCCCTTCAGCAGGTTGACCTTCCCAAAAAACTCGATCCCACGCGGTTGAAACAGACTCGACGGAATCCCAGCGCGCTCCAACACTTCTTTCCCAAACTGCCCTTGATAACCGATGTTGTGAATCGTAAACACCACCGCCAGATCTTTCACCGCGGGATCGTCCTGATACGAGGACCGCAGGAGCGCCGGCACCAGCGCCGTCTGCCAGTCGTGGCAATGAAGCACGTCCGCCGGCCAGACGTGTTTGGCGATCTCAATCGCGGCGCGGCAAAGCTCGGTGTAGCGCTCGGCGTTGTCGGGGTATTCGCCGACGCTTCCTGCGTAGATTCCTTCGCGGTCGAAATAGCCGGGGTCGTCCACGAAAAAGTAACGCACGCCCTGCAGCAGCGTGCCATCGGCAATCGCTGGAAACCGCAAGCGCGCGCCCATGGGAATCGTCAGGCTCGGCATCACCAGAGCGGCAGCCTTCGTTCCCCGGTAGCGCGGCAGCACCACCGCGACCTCGTGTCCCTGCCCGGCAAGCGCCCTCGTCAGCCCCTCGATCACGTCCGCCAAGCCGCCGGTTTTTGAGAACGGCAGGCCTTCCGATGCTACGAACAATATTCGCAAAGCATTCTCTCGGTTAGATTTTTTCTTCTTTTGCAACACTTTCACGCTACCGGACGCCCATCGGCACGTCAAGCCGCACCATTCAGACTGCCGCGCCGTTGCACGCGGGCGCACGGCTCCCTTGTCTTGCAACCTTGCGCGTCTTCTCGCGTTTTCGGGCGTTCCTGCTACACTTTTCGGCCGTATGGCTCGTCAACGGCTTGGCCAGCATTTTCTCGCGGATGAAAACTGGCGCGAACAAATCGCGCGGGCCATTCGCGTTTCGCCGCACTCCACCGCTCCGCCGAAGCCCGCCGAGAATTCGTGCTGGATCGAACTCGGCGCCGGCCACGGCGAAATGACGGAGCATCTCGCCGCGACCGGCGCATCTGTCTATGCCGTCGAGCTAGACCCCCAACTCGTCGCAGGTCTCCAGCGCTTGACCAAGCGATTCCCCAATCTCACCGTCGTTCAGGGGGACATTCTCAAAACCGACCTGACCGCCATTGCCGCCGGCCGTATCTTGGTTTACGGCAATCTTCCCTACTACATTACTTCGCCCATTCTGCATCACCTCTTTTCCTTCGCGGACCTTATCGACGAAATGCACTTCGTCATGCAGAGCGAGGTTGCTCACCGGCTCGCTGCAGCGCCCGGGAGCAAATCTTATGGCTATCTTTCCGTGGCCACACAAGTTTACGCACGTCCCGAATTTGTCTTTGAAATCCCCGCAAGCGCTTTTCGCCCGCCCCCCAAAGTCAGTTCCGCCCTCGTCACCTTGCGTCTTCCCGGCGAACGGGCACACCTTTCGCTCGGCAATGAAGAACGCTTTCTCGATTTCGTGAAATTATCTTTTTCGCAGAAGCGCAAAACACTGGTGAACAATCTACGGTCTCTCGCGAAACCTGGGCTTATTCGTGAAACTCTTGCTTCTCTTTCGCTTCGCTTGGATTGCCGCGCCGAACAACTCTCCGTTTCCCGGCTTGCCTCTCTCTACGGCATTCTGGTCTCCGGCTAGTTCCCAGCCTCTTAGACTGCCTTCTATTTTTCCATCTCTGCATCTCTGCGTCTCGGCGCCTCGATGGCTAATCCTTGTCTTCCTTCTTCTGTGCGGCAACCAGCCTATCCGGGTAATCGCTCATGATCCCGTCCACGCCTGCCTCCATCAGCGTTCGAATATGCGCGGGGTGATTCACCGTCCAACAAATCACCTGCAAATCTTTTTTTCGCGCCTCCTTTAAGAACATTGGCTTCACCAGGTCGCCGCGCACCGCCAATTGCCGCGCTCCTACTTCCAAAGCTTTCTCGATGGGCTTCTCAAGCTGCCCGTCATAGAGCAATCCCGTCATCATGGTCGGCTCGATACGGCGCAATCCCGCAAGGATCCCTGGATCAAACGAGATGACCGCGGCGCGGTGAATCTCTCCCGATTCCCGCAGTGCTCCGATCAAGGCATGCTCTCCACCCCAGGACCCCCCGGGTTTCAGCTCCAGGTAGAAAACCGCGTCGTTCCTTTTCGAAAACTCCAGGATTTCGTCCAGAGTGGGAATTCGCTCTCCCGCAAATTCGCTTCCGAACCACGATCCGGCGTCCAACCCCCGCAGTTCCGCCAAGGTCATATCATGGACTTTACCCTGCCCGTTTGTGGTGCGGTCTACCGTTTCATCGTGCAGCGCCACGAATCGCGAATCACGCGTCAGTTGCAAATCCGTCTCGATAAACGTAGCTCCCAGCGCCAGAGCGCGCTTGAATGCCGCCAGCGTGTTCTCCGGCGCATGTCCCGACGCCCCGCGATGCGCGATCACCAGCACTCCTGTTTTCTCCTCCCCAACACTTCACCAGAACAAATGTTGCGTACTAGACCACAATTATCTTTTCCATGCTAACATCGCCCAGCGTCGCCATCCCTTGCACCCAATTACCCTGGTGCTTGAATCTAACCTGTAGATGCAAGTAAAGATTCGAATATAGGAGGTCAACATGATGAAAAACCCACTTCGGGCCCTCTTCGCCGCTCTAGTTTTCGCGCTTCCGCTCGCCACGGCCTCTTTCGCCCGCGCCTCCCAGCCCCAGGACGAAAAAAAACAGCGCAGCGAGGAAAAATATCGCGCCAAGTTAATCAAGGAAGTGCGACACCAACTTGTCTTGCTTCCCTACTACTCCGTCTTCGACAACCTGGAGTTCAAAGTTGAAGGCGACAAAGTCACTCTTAGCGGCCAGGTCGTGCGCCCCACGCTGAAGTCCGACGCCGAGGCAGCAGTAAAAAGCATCGAAGACGTTGGCGGCGTCACCAACAACATTGAGGTCCTCCCGGTTTCGCCGATGGACGACCAGCTTCGCCGCGCCGTTTACCGTGCCGTCTACGGTGATTCCTCGCTCTTTCGCTACGGTGAGTCGGCCGTGCCCTCGATTCACATCATCGTGAAAAACGGCAATGTCACTCTGGTCGGTGTGGTTGACAACGAGTCTGACAAGAACCTGGCCAATCTTCGCGCCAATGGAGTGCCGAACGTTTTTTCGGTGAAGAACGACCTCGTCGTTCCGAGCAAGTAGCTCTTGCAGCGCCGAACGGCGCCTGCGCCTCCATTCTTACTTTTCGCGGGCCGCTCTAACAGGCGGCCCGCTCAACTCCCACCTGCGCCCGTCAACAGCCCCTGATTCCTCAGTATCCTTCGCACCTTCTTCGGCGAAATGGCCAGCCGCGCCGCCACGCGCGCCACTTTACAGCCCTCGCGCCGCCATACTTTCGGAATGACAATCGCCGCAAATTCCTCGCTCACCTGTTGAAACGACTTCGGGCCCACGATGCCCTGAGACCATTCCCTCAACGTGGGATTGATGTTGCCCGCGCCGCGCAGCCTGCGCTTTAACTCCTGCAATTCTTTCCACACATAGTCGTGATTCGCCGATTGCAGCAGCGCCGTTGCTTCGTCGGCGCACTCCCGCGCCGCTTCCGTGCCGTCGGAGAAATCGAGGCACAGAGCCAGTCCAAGCGCGATGTGCGCTTTGGCGATGAGGCGGCGGTTTTGCGTGAGCTTCGCGCACTCCAAGGCATCCCGCGCAAAATCGACGGCGGATTGCGATGACCGGCCATTTGCCCCCTCCTCGATTTGCTCCTCAAATTTCGCGCCTTCGATCGTGCATTGCAAAATCCGCGCCCGCGCCTTCAGCACGGTGTCCTTCTTTTCTTCCGCGAGCGAGAAAGCCGTGGCCGCGACGGAACTTGCGCGATC
>Ga0207137_1016_pt1 | contig 19950 bp, 11 predicted proteins | sample Alteio_BWMinHeat_9_FD_153572 | JGI IMG/M metagenome (GOLD analysis project Ga0207137, IMG submission 153572) | Enriched cells from forest soil in Barre Woods Harvard Forest LTER site, Petersham, Massachusetts, United States -... | ecosystem: Environmental > Terrestrial > Soil > Temperate forest >...
CCGCAACGAGCGCAACCCTCATCTTCAGTTGCCATCGGGTAAGGCTGGGCACTCTGGAGAAACTGCCGGTGACAAGCCGGAGGAAGGCGGGGATGACGTCAAGTCCTCATGGCCCTTACGGGCTGGGCTACACACGTGCTACAATGGCGGTGACAGCGGGCGGCGAAGGTGCGAGCCTGAGCCAATCCCGAAAAGCCGTCTCAGTTCGGATTGCACTCTGCAACTCGAGTGCATGAAGTTGGAATCGCTAGTAATCGCGGATCAGCATGTCGCGGTGAATACGTTCCCGGGCCTTGTACACACCGCCCGTCACGCCATGGGAGTTGGTTTTACCCGAAGGCGGTCTTGCTGACCCAGCAATGGGGGGCGGCCGACCACGGTAAGGTCAGCGACTGGGGCGAAGTCGTAACAAGGTAGCCGTAGGGGAACCTGCGGCTGGATCACCTCCTTTCTGGGGCTTGAGGAGAGCGGAACACCCGCCAGGGTGTTTTGCGTTTCTTGAGCAACCATCACAACTACGGCCGAAGGCGTTGTCTGAGGCCGCCGTCCCCGCATCCCTTCTCACATGGAACAACGAGCGATCGGGCTAGTAGCTCAGCTGGTTAGAGCGCGCGCTTGATAAGCGTGAGGTCGGAAGTTCAAATCTTCCCTGGCCCACCAATCTGCGATCTGACCTCGGGGCCGTAGCTCAGCTGGGAGAGCGCCTGCTTTGCAAGCAGGAGGTCACCGGTTCGATCCCGGTCGGCTCCACCAGAGCCGACAGAAAGCAAAAGTCCGGCTCCACCAGAGCCGGCGGCATCGAAAGTCCGGCTCCACCAAGAGCCGGGGAGATCTTCGAGAGGGCCGAGACAAACCTGGCGCTGCGCCGCCGGCGGTGAACGATTCGCTTCTTGTTGAAACGGTTCCGTGTTGAGAAGACCGAAATAGGGTCTGAGGTGGGAGCGGAAGTCGTCACTGACTTCTGTCTTCCGGCTTCTGCCTTCTGCTCTTTGACATTGTGGATAGGAATACGACTGGCTGTTTGGGCTGGTTGCCTTGCTGTGGCGGTTGCTCTTGGTGCGCAAGCACGGGGATCGACGGCTGAGCGGGGGACCGTGGCTTGAACGGCCAGGCGGGTAACAAGATGAAGTGCTGAGTAAAGTCGAGGCTGGCGATTTGCGTATGGGGCTTTGATCTCTGTGTGCGATGGCTGGCTTTGGATCAAGCGTTTAAGGGCATTTGGTGGATGCCTTGGCACTGAGAGGCGATGAAGGACGTGGCACGCTGCGAAAAGCCGCGGGGAGGGGCGAGCACCCTTTGATCCGTGGATATCCGAATGGGGAAACCCGGCCCTTTTGGGTCATTGCCTGCTGAATCCATAGGCAGGCGAAGCGAACCCGGCGAACTGAAACATCTCATTAGCCGGAGGAAAGGACATCAACAGAGACTCCGCGAGTAGTGGCGAGCGAAAGCGGATCAGGCCAGTGGCTGGAGCTTAAGAACCGGAAGCGTCTGGAAAGGCGCGCCAGAGCGGGTGATAGCCCCGTACGGGTAGAAAGAGCTTCAGTCCTTGAGTAAGGCGGGACACGTGTAATCCTGTCTGAACATGGGGGGCCCACCCTCCAAGCCTAAGTACTCCTCAGTGACCGATAGTGCACAAGTACCGTGAGGGAAAGGTGAAAAGCACCCCGATGAGGGGAGTGAAAGAGACCCTGAAACCGGATGCCTACAAGCAGTGGGAGCCGGCTCACCAAAAGTGAGTCGTTGTTTTGCGAGCAAAGCGAGCCAGCGTTACGCGCGGGCGGCTTTGGGTTGGCGCGCGTGACGCCAGGAACAACGGGCTCGCCTTTGGCGAGCCGGTGACCGCGTACCTCTTGTATAATGGGTCAGCGACTTAGTCTTACGAGCGAGCTTAAGCCGATAGGTGGAGGCGCAGCGAAAGCGAGTCTGAACAGGGCGCCAGTTCGTAGGATTAGACCCGAAACCGAGTGATCTAGTCATGGGCAGGTTGAAGGTGCGGTAACACGTACTGGAGGACCGAACTCACGTCTGTTGAAAAAGACGGGGATGACCTGTGATTAGGGGTGAAAGGCCAATCAAACTCGGAAATAGCTGGTTCTCCGCGAAATCTATTTAGGTAGAGCGTCGATTGCTTACCGCCGGGGGTAGAGCACTGGATGGGCTAGGGGGGCGCGAGCCTTACCAAACCTAACCAAACTCCGAATACCGGCGAGTAGAGATCGGCAGACAGGCTATGGGTGCTAAGGTCCGTAGCCGAGAGGGTAAGAGCCCAGACCGCCAGCTAAGGTCCCCAAGTCATGGCTAAGTGGGAAAGGATGTGGGAAGACCACGACAACCAGGAGGTTGGCTTAGAAGCAGCCATCCTTTAAAGAAAGCGTAATAGCTCACTGGTCTAGACAAGTCGTCCTGCGCCGAAAATGTAACGGGGCTAAAGCCATGCACCGAAGCTGCGGGCGTGCCGCAAGGCACGCGGTAGCGGAGCGTTCCGTAGGCCTGTGAAGGGTTCCCGTCAGGGGTCCTGGAGGCATCGGAAGTGAGAATGCTGACATGAGTAGCGACAAGGAGTGTGAAAGACACTCCCGCCGTAAGTCCAAGGGTTCCTGCGCAAGGTTAATCCGCGCAGGGTGAGCCGGCCCCTAAGGTGAGGGCGAGAGCCGTAGCCGATGGGAACCTGGTTAATATTCCAGGGCCTGCTGGAGGTGACGAATGCTGTGTATCGTGAGGGCTTAGTGGATTGCCCTTGCGGTGAAGGCGTTCCGGGAAAGAGCCCCAGCTTACAGACCGTACCCTAAACCGACACAGGTGGACTGGTAGAGCATACCAAGGCGCTTGAGAGAATGGTGTTGAAGGAACTCGGCAAATTGCCCTCGTAACTTCGGAAGAAGAGGGCCCTTGCTGCGGGCAACCGCGGCAGGGGGGCACAGACCAGGGGGTGGCGACTGTTTACTAAAAACACAGGGCTCTGCGAAGCCAGTACGGCGACGTATAGGGTCTGACGCCTGCCCGGTGCCGGAAGGTTAAGAGGAGGGGTGCAAGCTCTGAATCGAAGCCCCGGTAAACGGCGGCCGTAACTATAACGGTCCTAAGGTAGCGAAATTCCTTGTCGGGTAAGTTCCGACCTGCACGAATGGCGTAACGATGGCCACGCTGTCTCCACCCGAGACTCAGTGAAATTGAAATTGCTGTGAAGATGCAGTATACCCGCGGCTAGACGGAAAGACCCCGTGCACCTTTACTACAGCTTTGCACTGGACTTTGAATACACTTGTGTAGGATAGGTGGGAGGCTATGAAGCCGGAACGCTAGTTTCGGTGGAGCCAACCTTGAAATACCACCCTGGTGTGTTTAGGGCTCTAACTCAGGTCCGTAATCCGGATCGAGGACAGTGTATGGTGGGTAGTTTGACTGGGGCGGTCTCCTCCTAAAGAGTAACGGAGGAGCACGAAGGTACACTCAGCACGGTCGGAAATCGTGCAGTGAGCGTAAAGGTAAAAGTGTGCTTGACTGCGAGACTGACAAGTCGAGCAGGTACGAAAGTAGGTCTTAGTGATCCGGTGGTTCTGTATGGAAGGGCCATCGCTCAACGGATAAAAGGTACGCCGGGGATAACAGGCTTATACCGCCCAAGAGTTCATATCGACGGCGGTGTTTGGCACCTCGATGTCGACTCATCACATCCTGGGGCTGTAGCAGGTCCCAAGGGTATGGCTGTTCGCCATTTAAAGTGGTACGCGAGTTGGGTTTAAAACGTCGTGAGACAGTTTGGATCCTATCTGTCGTGGGCGTTGGAGATTTGAGAGGAGCTGCTCCTAGTACGAGAGGACCGGAGTGGACGAACCTCTGGTGTTCCGGTTGTCACGCCAGTGGCATTGCCGGGTAGCTACGTTCGGAAGGGATAAACGCTGAAAGCATCTAAGCGTGAAGCCTCCCTCAAGATGAGATCTCCCTGGACGTGTTGACGTCCCTAAAGATCCGTCGAAGACTACGACGTTGATAGGCTGGGTGTGGAAGAGCAGTAATGCTTGAAGCTAACCAGTACTAATTGATCGTGAGGCTTGATCATATAACACCAAATAGTTTCGGTAACGAACTAGGTGATATAGAATTTTCACGGTATTGCAAAATGCGCCTTTATATATTCATACACCAGAATACGCTAACGTGATGGAGTTATCCATCACGGCTAGCTACCAGTTTCCTGGTAGTCATAGTGAGTAGGAACCACCTGATCCCATCTCGAACTCAGAAGTGAAACTGCTTAACGCCGATGATAGTGTGAGGTCTCCTCATGCGAAAGTAGGTCGTTGCCAGGATTTAAATATGGAAAACCCGTGATGAAAGTCACGGGTTTTTTTTTGTAAAAAAATTCATTTAGTAAATAATAATACCAATCAGTTAGATGAGAATTCAGGATGTTCCATTTTGGAACATCCTGTCAGACTTTTTTTCACCCAAATGTTCCATCGCGCTTTTTCTTGCCTTGAACATGTTGAGTTAATAATTGTCGTATGTAAGGCTGATAACCAATGCCAGCATTGTGGGCGAGCTGTTTAAGTTCATTGATTATGTCTTTTTGTAGCCTGATGGAAATCATGGTTAATCCTAAAGTTTCATCAACAGCTTTCTCACGGCGCGATGATACTTTGCGAACGTGAGCTTCAGAAGCTCCCAATTCCCGATTTTCCCAAGCCTCTTCTGAATCTGGTTTAGATTTGATGCTATGCGTATTTTTCATAAAGTTTTACCTCATTGCTATTAGGCTCGTATGCGGTTTTAAGCTCATACTGCCCATCATCTCGTTCAATAAAAACAACCTTCAGTAATCGTTCTGAATCAGTTTCTGCAATAAACCATAGCGTGGGAGGCTCGGTTTTATGATCTAGGCGTGTATCCTCAAGGAATCCAGCTGTACGATTCATGAAACACTCCCAAACTTCCTGTATCGTCACGAGGTGCTTATTGTTTAGCTTTGTAGTGATACGTTGACTGACTCTTAAATGATTACGTGTCATGTTAATTATAGCATACTTTGTATATACAATAGCAATACTTTCTGCTGCTCCTGCAAAGTGGTTTCGACGAAAGCATTATTTTACCAGCCTTTACGTGAGCTGATGCTATTACTAGTGATTTTATACTGAGAAACCTCAGGCAACTGTTTCCAAAAGGGATACAGTTGCCGCGAAGAAGTGACAAATGTCAATTCCTCGTGGCCTAAATTGGATGATATCGAGATGGACCAATTTATAGGTAGAGAATAGGAAATGACCAAGCTAGATAGGAACCACCTGATCCCATCTCGAACTCAGAAGTGAAACTGCTTAACGCCGATGATAGTGTGAGGTCTCCTCATGCGAAAGTAGATCGTTGCCAGGATTTAAATATGGAAAACCCATGACGAAAGCCACGGGTTTTTTTTGTTGTGAATTTTTTGTACTGAGTCCCTTCAATCCGCGTTTGACTTCACTCTCCATCTTTTTCAAAATATCACAAATTATCCAAATAAAATCCTTATGCGCACCAGTATTCTTATTTATATCTCTTACTGGATTCGTTTTCTGGATTTTGAAATTCTTTAACCTTATTATAAAAATCACTTAATGTTGTGGTACTAATCTCCTTAGCAGCTGAGCTTGTAGGCTTCAGTTGTGACGTAACTTGCCGAATTGTCTCTCGTGATGTTTGGGTAGGATTATTTTGTCTCACTGAGTTAAAGCCCGCATCATTAAATACAGTATCAAGATTGGGGCTTAATGTTTTACTCTTTTCTTCTTTTAAATATGTGTTTAAGGCCACCACAATAGATCTTACATGTAGATATGCATCATCCTTTAGCGCTCTAATTAGCCTTTCTTTTTCCTGTTCAACACCTTTCTTTATTGGTTGAAATGGATTCGGTTTTTGTCTTTCTGCATTGTCAAGCTCTGTAATAACTGCCTGTAGATCTTTAAGCATTTCTAATGTTGCTGTTGCTTGAGTATGGTGCGTATTGTGCTGTTGCCTTTTAAAGACTTTCCGTGATGTCTTGACATTATAAGCATAGTCACTCAAGACCTTAATGGATCCTTTTAGTAATTTTGAATCCCGATTATCTTGTTGTCGTATAGCTATTGCTTTGTCTTCAGCAACATCAATTGGGTTAGGTCTTCTCATCATCATACACTCCTATATGTAAAACACTTGTCATGGCATCTGTAACGGACGCATTGCTGCGCCTCCCTGCTTATCCTTATTTTAAGTTTAGTACATTACCCGCGTTTCTGCCGTCGTTCGGAAATACGAATGCCAAATTTTGCGGATTTTTCGTTAATAAATTGCTGCATTGTTAAGATACTCGATCATCGATTCAAACCCCGATGCTGCAAGATATTCATTAAAGCTCAACGGTTAAAGATAAAGTGATTGTGGGTATGTAAACACCAATCCTCAATCGACTAAAAAGCTCAGGAAATTTTACTAACGTGGATTTCATCTTAACCATTTCTTGCGTCATCTTTTCAAATGCTTCACGCGAATCTGCAGTTATTAAAGCAGGTATCTGTGCTGTGGGGATGGTTAAACTTTGAAGGAATTCGGTGTGATTGCATTGTCATATTCGCGAGTGGCAAGTTTCATGTAGGTTATCTCTAAGGTTGCAGTTGATTTTTTTTGGCTTACCAAAGATAAAATGAGCGAACAGGTGGATAGTTTCTAGGTAAGGCCACATTATTAGATTGCAGAAGATTTTCTACATATTCGAGAAGTTCAGTTTGATGACGAATAAAAGGATAGAGCTTCCTTATGTCTTTTTTGTGGTGTAACATGATTCTATCAATAATATCCTTCCTGTTATTTTCCCAAGCAACAATAAGGACATTATTATCAAAAGCTTCATGAAAATAGACATTTGCCCCTTTCTCGATTAAGGCGTCGATCATCTCCATATTACCTTTCTTAACGGCCAGTGATAATGCTCTTTTACCAGGAAATTGTCTTAACCAACGACGTTCTGTATCAACATTATACTGTAGAAGGTATTTTAAAATTTCAACCCGATTAAAGTGAACTGCTGTGGCTAGCACGCTGCCATCAAAACCACCGAGCACATCAAAGTCATTGTTCTTGGCAACAATTAACTTAACAATATTTATGTCACCTTTTTCAACAGCCTCAAATAACGGTTGAGGTTTTTCAGTGTTTATATTTGCCGTTACACTTGCGCCAGCTTCCAGTAACGCAAGAACAGCGGGTGAATTCCCAGCCTGAATTGCAATTGCAAGGGGGCACTCTTTAGTTACAGTTGATAAGGCATCGATATTTGCACCATATTTTATGAGAAGTTTTAATGAAGAAACATCTTTATTTTTAGCAATTGTATGGAGCACAGTGATTTTATTGTGTCCATATCCGCCATCACCACGACCATCTTCTACTTGAATGTCGAGGTCAATCTGATAATTTTGCATCAGATGCTCTAACCAAACTTGATCAATATTTCCATACCTACAAGCATTATAAAACCAGATGCTGGGATTACCGACGGGCAAATCCGAACTGAATTGACCAAGTGCTTTTTTCGCTACTAGTTGTATTCCATCAAGAGGCAGTGGGACACCAAACAGGATATAATTAATTATACTTTTATTAACCAATGTCTTTAATGAAGATAAGTCGTAGTTAGAGGGTTCAGCTCCGTATCCAAAAAATCTCTTGTAACCGATTTGGGCAATTTCATCCTGTAATAATACCACTTCGGGTGAGTGCAATCGTTGTAACATTTCGAGTAGTTGATCGGTTGCGTTAACAGAGGCATAAAGCCAATTCTCTAAATCCTTAATGGATAAACGAAAAAAGATAAGAATCTGTACGTTTTTATCTGATATAGGCCATGGATTGACAGATGAATCAGAGCTATTGTTGTTGCTAAAAAAACAACATTTACCTGCTCGAAATTTGCTGACTGGTTTTTCAGCAGTGTTAAATTTTATCAGTCTGGGATTAATATTTCCGACAGGAAAGTCAACGATAAAAAATTCATTTGATAAAAACAGAATGGCATTACCACAACCATGTTGGTCGGTTAAACGATTGTGTATCACTGAAGATTTATTTTCGTCTGCAAATTCGTATAGAAATTGCTTGAGTTGACCTGGTGTGTTTATGCACGCCAAATTACGCGCAAATAATTCTGACTTATTATCAACTAATAAGCTTGTTGCTTCCGCTGGAGAACCAAGTATTTCCTGTCGCTTCATAAAACACCATATAAATCTATATTTTTTGCAGATATTAACATAGGAAAAGCTGGATGTCAACCACAGCGCCGGCACGCTAGTTGTCCGAAATAGATAGCACATGATTTGACAGGGAGGACCAGCAATGAGCTGGCCACGCCAAGCGCGTCAGCACTTTTTCGGCTGGATGATAATGTTAAAGATTTAGCTGACGCTTATTGGCATGATTGCTGATCATTTCTTGTATTTCCGTTGGAGCATTGGCAGCCAATTGTTCTGGGGTTTCATCTGCGTTATTTTTGGCGGTGATGTCAGGGTGATGCTCTAGCAACAGTTGTATAAACTCTTTATCAACTTTAAATTTGAGAGCGGCGTGTAATGCGGTATTGCCACCGGGTGTTGTGCAATTAATATTAGCGCCGTTTTCTAATAATGCCTGTAACATGTTTAAATTTTTAATTTTTATCGCAAGCAGCATAAAGGGAATGCCATTTTTTGATTGATTTAAGATGTCAGGATCTGCGTGTTTAACCAGTTCAACAAACAGATTTGTGTTTTGAGATTGCATTGCAGATGCTAATAGGATGGTTAAAACATGTCTCTCAAACATGTTGTTTAAATTAAACGCGGTTTTTTCCAGTAAATCACTGTCCACTTTTCCCTCTAAATGTGCTGTGATTAATGGTAATAAAGTGGCTGCATCACGCTTGAATATCATTTCAAGATGCTCTTTCATATTACCATCAATAATATATTCTAATAACGTAGTTTTTCCACCCCATGGTGTTTCCCCCGAAATTAATACAGAAGCCCCATTCTTGAGCAGTAAAGAAACAACCGGTGCACAATCTTTTAGCACTGCTTCAAATAACAACGTCTTGTCAGAAGCAGAGTGTAGATTAATTATATCTTTGTGATCGAGGATAAATTTTTCAATATAGGGGATATTATAATTATGTATTTGATGTATGCAAACAGAAATATAATCCGAGGGTGTTGCATGCTGAAGTAATACTTTTATAAATACATTATTTGGATCCTCTAATAATTCAGAGCATTGTGCTATCGCATTGCCAATATCAAATTTATCGCGTGCGTAATGTAATATTAAAGACATTATTTCGACATTTTCACTTGAAACAGCCATATCAAATACTGTTTGACCAAAAGCATTTTGTGCTGTGATGTCACAATATCCATCTTCTAAGAGCTTTTTAAATGAAACTGAACTTCCTGCAAACAATGCAGCATGTAACGGTGTAAATTTGCTTGGCGATTTTTTTTGGTAATCTAGCGCATCTTCTTTACTGGTAGGTAACTCATCATTAGAAAATAGCTCGAATTCAGACATGTTTATATCGTTGCTGAGATGGCTAAAGTAATATATGTTGAATTCTATCATCATCTTATCACCGATCATGAGTTGTTTTAATGCGCGGTATTTTCTATCGGTAATGATATCGGCGAGAGATGCAGAAACAGCTTCAGGGTCCGCCTCATATTTGAAATTTGGATCGTAATAGTCAAGTATAAATCCGCCTTGTTTCATTATTTCGCCACTAACAGTATGTTGACCTCCTCCGATGTCAAATTCAATTCCAGCGGGCATTTTTTGAATGATTTGTAAGTGCTCAGTGAGTTGTTCAATGGAGAAGGGTAGTCCGAGATGTCCGCACCTATAGATAGTCACAATTGAAGTGCGTTGAATTGTGTTTGGATGGAGTAATTGAAATTGCTTATTGCGTTGTTCTTGAGCAATACGTATAATTTTTGTATTGGATTGAAACCAGATAACATCTTGTATCCATTGGTCAAATAATTCGGAGTGATTTACATAATATCGAGCTTGCTCCAAATTAGTATCTAATTTTTTTTCTAATGACTGATCACTGCCATCCCAGCTTGAGATCATTCTGAGCGTGTTAAAACAATACTGTTTTCTTTTTAAAGAACTATAGAAATTTCGTAGGAAAGAAAAGCCATTACAATTACCATCAGAACCAAGACACTCACAGTCACGATAATTTAATTGAAGAAAATAATACATCTTTGTGAGGAGTAAAATCTGATGAGTCTGCGCAATTTTTTTAGCATAATCAGCACTTTGTCGGGCAGCGTTAAGCTCGTCATCGCTACAAAGAAGTTTCAATTGCTCATCGTTGCCAGCATCGATTGCTGCAGTTGTTGCAGTGAATCCATAAATATCTTTTTCACTCAATAAAGCCTTTGCATCAGGATGTGATAATATCGCTTGCGTGATTTTAGGATTTCCTCGAAAGACTGCATAATGTAGAGCCGTTCTTCCATCTAAGTCTTTCAATCTAATATTGGAGGATTTATTAATTAAGAGTTGCACCATTTCAATATCGTTGCTTTCTATCGCAGCCATTAAGGCTGTTTTTTTCCGATAATTTTGATAGTCCGGATGCGCGCCTTTCTCAATGAGAAAACTTGCCATAGCCGTTTGATGATTTTCTGCTGCGGCATGTAATGCCGTATTTTCAGATCCAATATTGAGTGGTGTGAGGGTAGCGTCGTGCGATAACAAAAATTCGACACAATTTTGCTGTCCATTTTCGGCAGCTTTGATCAGAAGTGCATTTTTTTTATAGATAAATTCACTATCTTGTTTTTCTTGGGCTATTTTTAAAACTTCTAAATCGCCAAGCTCCGCAATTCTCGGCAAAGGTAATGCCATCGGTTCTGTGAAAAATCGACTATCTCGTGATTTATTGAAATTGCCTTGCTTATATTCTGGAAATGACAATTGCAGTGATTCCACAATTTGGTCATTAAACCATTTCTTGCAATGAGGATGGACCCTAGCCGCAGAAATTTGTGCACATTTAGCACCACGCGCAAATAATTCTTTTGCACAATCAAGATGACCCGCTTCAAGTGCCATCTGTAATGCAGTGCTACCACCGAACAGAGGCGTCTTATCAATATCTGCCCCACCTGTGAGTAATTCTGTAATTCCCTTAGCATCACCCAGCATACTCGCATAGTGTATTAATGTAAGACCATTAACATCATAATAATTATAATCCGTACGATGATTAATATAGGGCGCAATCTGATTCTGAGGCTCATTTTCAAAAGCCTGGCGTTCGGCAATCACTTCTCGCAATTCATCATAACATTCTCGAGTACTTTTCATTTCATCCTCCTATTCCCCTATATTATTATAGACTAATTGAACAAATATGCTCGGCGCGGGATGGAATTAGGTGTACTCGTTTAACTTTCAATGGCACTGTTTTCCCGGACAGATATCTAGTTTATCAACTCCATTTATCAAAAATTCTTCTTTAATCGCTCCAAGCATCTGCAGAATAAGAAACCAAAGCATTATTATCGATATTATCCGATAAATCCTGGTGATTTGGCATCGAATTTTTAGCAAATGACGAAGATGGAATTTCGCACCGAGCCAACCCGTTTAAGGAGAGGATCTGATAAGCCACACCTTCCTCAAGATGATAATAATACGCCTCTTAAGTGAAGTCGCAATCGCAACCCATATTGCTGAAGCGGTCTTGCCAAAACTACCATTACGGCAATGAGTTGTCAGTGCCAAAATGGATACGTTATTACCTTGCAGTTGAGCCAATTTATCCAGCAGCCTCATTTTGTGGCGCCTCGAAGAAGTGACAAATGTCAATTTCTCGTGGCCTGAAAAAATATTCACAGAAATCTACAACTCTAGAAGCTCATTGCATCACACTAGAAGATACCTCATTTAGGCTTTGACAAAATTTCATTATTTTATGTGTGATCTTCGCTTGGATTATCGATTGAAATTACTAAAGAATCCACAACCAAAGACGCGGCACCCGGCGCTTCGTCGGGTTTTTCAATGCCATTATCTTTCCAATAGTCAGTGAGCTTGTTGCGTGTTTCTTGCCCCATCATCCGCTGCTGGATCCATTTTTCACTGTATCCATGTTGTTGTCATGTTTCTCTGGCTCTATCCAGCGATTGTGCTGGATCGGCCATTTCCTGAATACGCTGATAACCAACTTTCGCAAGCCACCGCTTTATAGGTTCAGCTTTGGGGCTTGGGATGGATTGAATCAAGTGTAGATAAGAAAACCTTAAGTTCCTCGTGGTAATCTGATTTAATAATCAACTAAATCAACCGCGAGTGGAAATATTATGTTAAGCAGAGATGTCATGAGTGTAGTGGTAAGTCAAGCGAGTGTTGCAGAATTGGGTCTTTGGCGTCAGACGTCTAAAAGCTTACGCGATCTAGTGACTGTGGAAGAATGGAATAGAGCTGTGAGTATGCAGCCAGCAGAAAAGGTTGAATTTTTATGTCGCATTGCGATACTTATCGCTGAAAATCCTGAATTCTATCGCAAAGATGAGCTATTTAAAACACAGTTGCGAAGAATGGCGCAGGGCGCTTTTCCCAATGAGCTCATTGCTGCCTTAACGTTGGCGTGTTTATCGCGCATCACGTCAACAAGCATTCAAACGCTAAATGATGGGGACTTGCCATCATTATCTCCCATTATGATACGAGCTATAAAAGTTGTAGCAGGTGAAAAATCAAATCCGTGTACGCTGACAGAGATCACCACGTTAGAAACTCCCTATTTAGCCAGTTTCTGTGCACGTATCTTGGGGTTACAAGATTATGATATTAAAAATTTAATTCAAAGGCTGCCGGAAGGAGTAGCATTTCATCCACTGATCAAAAATCACCCTAACTTATTATTACCTATTTTATTATCGCGAATCGATGAAGTGGAGGTCTTTGAAGAAATTTGTTCTTGTATATTTAGTGCAGACGAACAAATGGTAGATCCTCCTGCGATGCGATTATTATATATTCGTGCTCTACAAAGAGAGGCTCAATCCTGTCTTTCCTCGAGTCAGAGTGTTGTGGCATTGCAGATTATGCTAGAAAAATTAAAAAAGTCCGAGGGAATGATTCATTTTCTTTCTTTGGTATGTCAGCGCATCAACTCTAAAAACAGTGCACACGCCATGGAGATATTACTCACTTTTGTTCAGGATTCTGTGGTTGATGCAGGACTGTTAGCTCGCGTGTTAGATATTATTTTTATTCAGTTTTTAGCCGGTGCAGATACTCCCTATGTGCATAAGATTCTTACTATCTTAATGCCATTGTTAAAGCATCCACGAGGTGAGGTGCGAGATGCGGTGCTGCGTGGTTTGCACTCTTTAAAACATCATTTGACAGCTAAACATACCGCGGTGTTGATTGAAGACTCATTCCCCTTGACCATTTATTATGAGCATTCGTCTCTATTGCGTATACCCTTGTTGGCATCTTTAATACAGTATATGGATGATGTTACGGTGCAAGTCTTTTTATCACAAAGTCTTGAATGCTTATCTAACACCTTAAACGAGAGTGATCTTAATGTTATTGTCCCTATATTATCATTATTAGAACATCCTGCTATTAATAAAGAAATGGCACTTGCAGAAATTGTGCGGATTATGCTTGAAAAAGTGTCCTCTACTATGTATGACACTTATGCTTATACTTGTAGATTTTTAGATTATGTAGTACCCCTTTATGATCCCGATTCCGAAAAATTCGTATTACCATTTTTGCGAGCTTTGTATCATGCTTATGCTTGGACGAGCGAATTGACTGAAGAGTCTATCTCCGCTAACCTGGAAAATGCAGCTAAATACATCGTATTACATAATGAGTTAAAACATGGTGTTTTCAGTTATACCAGCTATATAAAAAAGCTTGTGCCTAAACTCTCTGATATCCAAGCGCAGCGACTCTGGAGCGAGCTGGAAAGTATAGGAAAAATGGACAAGCATCCCGTTGATATCACCTTCGCACAGGTCTTAATCGAAAAACTGACTGTGGAGCAACAACAAGCGGCTAAATCAGTGATACTGAATAATCTATATCCCGATGTTTTAGAAGATTCATGTCAAGCTATGGTGTATTTAGCGAAAACCGAGCTTTGCTCAATTGATGAGATTGTTTCAGTACTTAAAGGGGTTTATGCAGTTGAAATAGAGCATAGAAACTATCTGAGAGCGAATGGTTATTCACCTGGCTATGATAGCACAAAGTATATTTGTCAGGTCTTGACCGAGTTGGGGGTTATAGATTATTTACGTAAATTATTTGCTGATCCTGATGTAATGGTCCGTGCTGTGGCACTTCCTGGAATAGTACGATTACTGCCTCACTGCAGCGAATGGGATGTGAAGGATATACTCGAGGACTTGAATAGTGAGCTTCGAGGACAACGCGGACAAACAACACCTAAAATCCAATTGGAAACAGCCAACGCCCTTCACGAACTGGCCAAAGTATACCCGATGAAATTCAAAGAACGTTTATTTAGAGTCTTATTAATAGGAATAGAAGAGGCACAGCCACGTATATGTGCCAGCCTTTATCAAGCACTAGCCACTTCGCTGTCGGTTCTTGAAGCGCATGAACAGAAACCTTATATACAAGAAATTTTACCATTATTAACCAGAGACACTCAAAACCTGTTAAAAGTTATCGCGATGGTGAAGAGCTTGCCGAATTTAATAGCCAAGCTCGAGGCAGGTTCATTACACCGTTTATTGGATACTTTAACCTCGGCAGATCCTCAAGCGGCAAATGAAGTGGCAAAAGTTTTTGAGATTTTAATTAAGGTACTCACCGAAGCAGATGAAAAGTCAGCGCTGCAAACGATTGCAAACCATCCACGCGCTCGCATTTTGTGTGGCCTCTTGCTGCCGCTGGCTTTATTACCTGAGCCTGCAAGTCCTGATAATCCTGCTAATCATTGTTAGTTGAGTGGGCTATTTCGTTGTCGTTATGCTTGACTTTAGCGAATAGGAATTTTAATGCCTTTTTTTGCTTGAATTTTTTTACGGTAATTCTCTTGAGTACGATGTTCCGAATACAATTCTAATATTGCTAAAATCAGCGCCATTTATTCACTCATTTTTTTGAGATATATTTAACGAATCTTTTGACTTTTTCATGTGACGATTTTCTTATTGACGATTGCTGGTCTTGGTTCGATTTTCACCAATTGATAGTTTGATCGTATTGATATTCAGAAGCCTCTCCGTCTTCGCAATAGAAATTATCGGGTGGGCCTCTTGCTGAACGCATTTTGGGTTGCTCGCTCTCTTCGTCCATATATGTGAGTATCTTATGGATGCTTGTTGCATTGGTAATGTATGCGATTATTTTCATGGTTTCACCGCATTGCGTAGTGATGACGATGCCTGCGAGGTGGTGGGATGAGATTAATGGTTGTTCCGAATTTTGAGAATTTTTGTTGACCTCATAGAGCAATCTCATTGCATCAGCTTTCTCACCAAAAGTTGAGATAGCAGTAAGTTTTTCGCCTGAGAATGGTGGTCTTGCACAATATCGCAATAATCGCTCCAAGCCTTTGCGGTCATCACTGTCGATGCACACATCTGCATTCACTGAAAAGCCACCACCGCCTTTCCAGTTTTTTAAGTTCTCTGCATCCTCTGCAGTTATTAGTCCCCTTCGTTTATATAGTGTCGCTCTAGCGACAGGCTTACGCCTGCTTTGAACAACCAGGTGATTATCCACCATGAGTAATTCCATCCTCTTCAAAAGAAAATGCAGTTGAGCACCGTGCGTACTCAACTGCATTGTTAGACTTTCCGAATTAAACCTAACATTTTAATCATCTGTGATTAATGATCTTGGTTATTGTCATCACATTGAAGCTTAATCATGTTGGGCGGTAAAATGAGTCCTCCCTGATCAAAGGTACTGCCTGCACCCTGATTATAGACTTTCACACTACAATTTTCATTGACAGTGTTGCCATAGGAAACTTCTTGACCCAACCAAATATCCCTATTCACAACTTGGTAACCCGGCGTAGAGTCTGTAATAGTTTCACCGAGGAAGAAAACAGGATTTATTGTTTCGGCGAAATTAGCCTTGTTGTTGGAGTAAAGGTTGTTATGCACATTGACACCTGTTGTGAATGAAAGCGCAGGTGAAACGGTAATACTACCCGCATCGTAGTCCCAGTTTGCCCCCACCATGATCGCACCTTGACGTAAGCCATTTACTGCCGCACTCGCACCGCAACCATGGAAATAGTTATACCCTATGTCAAGCGGGCTTGAAGTGCCGGGTAGTATGGTAGGAGGTAGGGGTCTTTGGCTATCGATCTCAATGCATGTATTCCCAGCGCTCATGTCGTTGAAGGCGATCCTAAGATTGGCATTTAAACCGTCGATATCCATGGCTCCCACAAAGCCGAGTGTTGGCAATGGCAATAGATTCTCATCCGCTACCATTTTGTTACCAATTATGCTGATGTTAGTAGTAGTCCCGCCTGTAATGGTATCAATGGAACTGCATCTGTTCCCCACTTCTCCACCAAAAGCTGTACTGACGTCCTGAGCACATACGGGACATACGCCATTCACAGCCGGTTGTTGATGTGTAAAGCCAGGGATGGTAGAACCATTATTACAAATACCACTACTATTGGGTGTCAACGGGGCCAACAAAACACTGTTTGATCCACCCGTGAAAGCAAACACAGTCCCAGCAGGCCTTTGAGTGGTTGGGGTAATGACTGTTGCACCTACCAGAGGAAAGCAGCCTGTATTCCCTCCTACAATAAATACTCCTGCCCCGCTTTTCAAGTCGTTGAAAGTGATTTGCGAATTTTCCACGTCACCAAAGATTTCCGGTGAACGCTCACTATTGTCTACTGTATTGAATACCACGTTGATATTCTTCAGCACACTACCTGGAGGGGGTGAATCCTTACAAAGTGTGGACGGGCCACCTTCGCTAATCAAGTTTACTGTTCGAGCAAACCCACTGAAATGCAGATTGGACACAGTGACATTCTGTACCAATCCACTTGCATTCGGTACCACATTAAAAGCGCGGTTGAAGAGAGCATAAGTTGCCCTGGTAGGGCCGAAGCTGTCCAACTTCGGAGCTCCCGGATTGGGGTCACTAGGGCCTTGAACAAGCCCTTGAATCTTTGTTCCTAAGAAAGGAACGCCTGTAATAAGCAGATTGGATCGATTGACATTGACTAGATTTCCGTCAAAGAGGAAACTACCCGTCAACAGCACGGTCCAATTACTATTGTCCGCAGGCAACCCAGCAATCGCAGCCGATATATTGGGACGATCGCAAGTCATATTGTTCATCCCTTTGATCGTAACCAAGTGCAGCTTAGCATTTGTACTAATTGCACTCGTACAACCCCCACCGCCAGTTGCATACACGGCACTACTCATCAATGTCGCTAACAAACCTGCCAAAAACAGGGTCTTCATGACTGTGGGTCTGTTTTGCTTACATCGATATTCATTAAGCTCAGGCACGATGAGTGCCTTTAATACGTTATTCATTTCATACCTCCTAAAATACCTTTCCAACATCCTTATTATCACTTCTAACAGCTTCCTTGTTGTCAGACCTTGAACAATGAAGAGTTCATTGCCCATGTATACAGTATAGCATACCCCCCCGAATTTGCCATAAACAGGTATAAGAGGCTACAAAAACCTCATGATTGCTGGTTTTTAGGCTGTCTCTTTTTTTGCCTATTGGGGTAGCGATATCCCTATGCACCATTTTATGCTACGCTTCAAAGCTGTTCTAAGCATTGAGTGGTGGCTGTGGCTATAGCAAAATTACCCATAGGGATTCAGGATTTTGGTGAATTAATCACTGGCGGCTATGTCTATGTCGACAAAACTGAATTCATCTATAAATTAATCACGCAGGGCAAATATTATTTCTTGTCTCGTCCGCGACGCTTTGGTAAGTCCTTATTAATATCGACCTTTGAGGCGGTGTTTTTAGCGCGTCGTAAGTTATTTAAAGGCCTATGGATCGACGACAGCGATTGGACTTGGCAAGCTCACCCTGTCATTCGCCTAGACATGTCGAGAATTAACAACAGAACAGTCGAGATGTTGGAACAAGGTGTAATTAGTAAACTAGAAGCCATTGCACACGCTCACCGGCTTGAGTTGACTGGAGTGACAGCCGCCGATTATCTTGAAGATTTAATCATCAAAATGGCTGCAGATAACAATGTGGTAGTTTTGATTGACGAATACGACAAACCCTTAGTCGACCAATTGGATAATGATCAAAATAATATAATTTCCTACCGCAATTTTTTACGCGAATTTTACAGCGTGTTAAAATCCCAAGATGCCAATATAAAATTTGTTTTCCTGACTGGAGTAACAAAATTTTCAAAAGTCTCGGTTTTCTCTGGCCTCAACAATCTCCATGATCTCACCATGCACGATTCAAGCAGCACCTTACTGGGCTACACTCGAGATGAACTAGAACGTTATTTTGAGAAGGATATCGCATTACTCGCAAAATCCGATAATTTAACGCTGAGCGAATGCTATGATAAAATAAAACAATGGTATAATGGTTATCAATTTTCACGCAATGGACAACAAGTCTTTAATCCATTTTCCGTTCTGAATTTACTCGATTCAAAAGCTTATTACTCACACTGGTTTGTTACCGGAACGCCAACTTTCTTGGTCGAACTGATTAAAAAAAGAGAATTCGATCTTTTTAACTTGGAAAGAATTGAAGTTAGCGCTAGCAGCTTTGAATCATTTGAGATCGAAAATATTCCCACTCTACCGCTACTTTACCAATCAGGTTATCTCACAATCCTAGAGCATGACTCACAATTTGATACCTATCGCTTGGGCTACCCCAATCGCGAAGTGGCTCAAGCTTTTTCAGAAAGCCTAATAAAATATTTTGCGACCGAACCTGCTCGCACCGAAGGTTATCTGACTCAAATTTATCATAACCTAGACGCTACCCCATGGAATTATGATGACTTTTTCGAGTTATTAGAACGACTTCTAGCCTTAATCCCCTATGACTTATATCTGAAAGAAGAAAAATATTACCACAGCCTCTTTTATATTATTTTCAAACTCGCCGGAGTACGAATTGGTGCCGAAGTTCACACGCAACTGGGTCGTGTTGACTGCGTAATCGAGTTAAAAGACAAAATTATTTTATTCGAATTTAAGTGCAATAAAACGCCGACAGAAGCAATGAAGCAGATTGAAGAAAACCAGTATTACCAGCTTTTCCTCGATCGCAATCTACCGATTTACCTGGTGGGCATTAATTTTAACAGCCATACGCGAACCTTGGATGGCACACTAGTTAAAGTCTTAAATGTTGGAAAAAGCAGCGCCTAGACTGCCTGCGAGGTGGTGGAATGAAAGCAGCCAATTTATCTAGCAACTCCGTTGCTGTTAGATTTATGCGTACTCGAGTTTGCACTGCATCCGAATCATCGACACTCAGATCATCAACTTCATGAAATTGTAATAATCCTTCTGCAACTTCACAAAAAATGCCATCCATAACGACACAATGATAATGAATATGTAGGTTCAGTGCTGACCCGAAACGTTGTATAAAACTAATTGCACCTACTTTAACGTCATCAGAAATATTTTTACCTGCTGAGATTTTTAATTGCTTTTGTATCTCGTATATAAATATACGTAGCACCTGACTTGCCAAGCCGGAATCTCGAGCAAGAAAGTAACGAATCCATTTTGGCACTAAAAAGAATATATTGCAGATTTCGCAAGTAAATACCCTGCACCGGTAGCTAAAGCAATCAAAGCAGCGACGTCATTCTTCTCAGCTCTTCCTTCGAAATCTCTTCAACCGGAAATAAAAGCGGAGCAGCCG
>Ga0207137_1106_pt1 | contig 19839 bp, 19 predicted proteins | sample Alteio_BWMinHeat_9_FD_153572 | JGI IMG/M metagenome (GOLD analysis project Ga0207137, IMG submission 153572) | Enriched cells from forest soil in Barre Woods Harvard Forest LTER site, Petersham, Massachusetts, United States -... | ecosystem: Environmental > Terrestrial > Soil > Temperate forest >...
TGTTCCAAGGCTGCGCCAACTACACGACCCAGCCTGTTTGCAATCAGGACAATGCCGTTGTGCCGCCAGGAATGACCGGCGTCTACACGGTATCGACACAAAACAGTGATTTCACCACGACGACCAGTGAAGTCACCATTGGCATAACCGCGGCCAACAAAATGCGTTTTCAAGCGCATGACGGCACTGCCAATGAGGTGGGGGTTTGCGAAGTTGGCGGCAATTTCATTCAGGAGTCTTACGACGATGACGTGCAGGGGTACCAGCAGTCGCGTCTTTACGTCACCGGAATGGGGCTAACAATTCTGCCGGTGTTTTACGATAAGGCGGGCCTCGATGCTGCCGGCATCACTAGCACGGTGTTCCAGTTGCCAGCGCAAGCGCAAAAGATGCTTGGCAAACGCCTGAGCAGCTATGTCGCTTCGGCTGGTAGTCATCTGCGGTCTTTGGTCGACGATTCGGCGCAAGGTCTGCAAATTGACAACTCAAGTGCCACTCCGCGAGCGCTCCTGAGCTATAGCAGCGCGGCACCAATCGGCATCACCCTGCTGCGCAAATAAGCAGAGCAGGATTAGAATTCAAGTAGGTTCTTCTTGGCAACTTCGCAATTCCCGCCAGTCCTGAGTGTTGAAATCCAGCCTTACTCCCTCGCCAGTCCCTACTTCCTGCCGGAAGGTTTCGCTACGTCCGACTCCGCTCCAGCCTGTGCTCACAGGCTGTGAGCGGAGTTCAATCCGCCTGCTTGTGGCCTGAAGTGCGCCTCGATTAAGATTGATCATCGATGACACAGTCATCCCCAGCGCCGTAAGGCGCGTAGGGGGTTTTCGGAGATGCCCGTACGGCCGCTACGCGGCCTGGGCATGACGGTTAGACGGCCACTACGTGGCCTGGGCATGACGAAAATGGAGAATTTTGTGAGCGCGGTTCCAACGCATCCTAACGCAACTCAGGACGGCAACGTTGTCGCTCCGGATGTGTTGGGTTATATGGATTACCGCAAATACCTCAAAGACCGTCTTGAACATTTGCAGTCCACTGACAAAAAATTTAGCCAACGCTGGGTGGCAAAACGAGCTGGATTTAAGTCGCCACAACTGCTCTCTATGATCGTGCAAGGACACCGCAATCTGACCCGCGACAAGGCCGTTGATCTAGCGCGGGCTCTCAAGCTGAGTGACCGCGAGAGCGAGTATTTTGGCTTGATCGTCGAGTTGCAAGACTGCAGCAGTCAAGCCGAACAAAAGGCGCTAATCGAACGCATACAAGTGAGCTTCCGCCACGGCCAATTTGTGTTGATTTCCGACGACGGTGTCGAAATCTTTCGCGATTGGTATTACCCGGCGATCCGCGAGATTGTCACTTTGAAGGATGCGCAGCCGACTCCGGGCTGGATTGCCGAGCGCCTCGGGATTCCGCCGGAAGCCGCCGCCGTCGCCTTGGAGACTTTGATCTCCAAAGGGTTCTTGCGTTGGCGCGGCGAACAACTCGAGCGCTCAGAGCCGAGCGTCGGGACGCGCAATAAAGTCTATCCGATGTTGCTCGGTGCCTATCACATGAAGATGCTGGAGCGCGCCTTCGGCGCCATCGCACTTGGCCGTGATCAACGTCACTTCGAGTCGATGACCTTTGCGATTCCCAAGCGACTCATGCCAGAAATCAAGGACAGAATCGTCAAATTTTTCTGCGAGATGGACATGCTCGTCGAAGGTGAAATGACAGGTCGCGAAGAAGTTTGTCATATGCGTCTCGAACTCTTCCCACTGACTCGCCAAATATCTGATGCCAAATAGATGCCATAACCAGTCGGTTCCAGCTGCAATGAGGTGTTCCATGGTCAAGTCGTCCTTGGTGTCGCTCTTCCTGGTGACCAGTTTGGTGGGGCTTGGCCTGCCAAATTTGGGTTTCGGCAGTACCGGCGGTGGCAACGGCTTTGGCCACTACGTCAATCAAGCCTTTGACTTCCACGTTGCTGGCCCGAAAGATTGGGCCTGCGACAACTGCGATGCGGCGGCGGTGCAAGTCCGCGATCCAGCCGTTACAGCTCGCGGTGAGACCAGCCAAGTTTGGTACCTACACGCCCCAACTGGCACGACCTGGTTGCGCATCACCTTCACCAGTGACTTTCCTGCTAACTCTGATCAGGAACTCCTGACGGCAATTCAAACTTTGAATCCGACGACGACCTGGTATTCCCTGGATCCCTCCGCACGAGGTGGCTTTATTGGCTACACGTCATCGAGTCAAGGCGTGCATGCTAACGCCGCGCGCGAGTATTATCTGGTCGCCAGCAAGCAGGTGATCATGATCGATTGGCAAAAAGACGCGAACGATGCTGATAGTGCCGCAAAAATGGATTTGGTTATTCAGTCGATTGACCGTGCCAGCACGCCGCCGCAAATCAAGAGCATTCACACCGACAAGGGACCAAGTGAGTCCTACAATATTGGTGACAGTGCTTGCTTAACGATCGAAGTCGATGATTTACGCGCGGCGTTCGAGAAGGCCGGATTGCAAACCATTGACATCGAGGGAGCCCTCCCGCACTTCAGCTTTAAGACGATTACTTGGCTAGCGGATCAAGACGCCTACCGTGCTTGCTTTAATGTTACGACGGCATTTGGCCCGAATGGACTACGGGTAACCAACCTCTACATTGAGGATCAAGATGCTTCTAGGAGCATTAATTGCAGCCCGGATGGCAAAGACCCAGGTCTACTCAATTGTTGGGGTAGCAGCAGCGCCTACATTGTGGGACAGCCGATACCGAATTCTCAAACAGTGACGATTCGCCCGGTAGTTGCAGCGGTGAATAATGCGACACCTGATCACGCTGGACCTGTGGTGAAGCAGTTGCACATCGACCCGACCAACTTGACGCTGGAAATTGACGCCGAAGACGCTTCCGGCGTGCAAGCTGCTGAGGTTAGCTTTGGCCAGCAAATTTTGATTGCCTATCCGGAACAATTGTCGCCGCCTGCGCCGATTGACTTGTCAAGCGTGACCACCGACGGGTGGAATACGATCACTCAAATGGTTATCTACGACATCAATGGCTATCCGACGCTTTTGCGACTGCCGAATAACAATGCTGGATTCAGAACGCACCAAAAGTTCGATACGCCAGCTTACTATCAGATCCTCGCTTGGGACGGGACCGTATCGATGTCGACGATTCCGATCGTGACCTTTCTGAAATCTGGGGGGAAGAATCCATGAAATATTTAACGAGGAAGTCTTGGGCCCATGCGCTGCTACTAGTCGCCGCTGCCGGCCCGTTCGCTGGTTGTAACACGGCTATCAGAGCGCCGATTTGTGCGCCGGGGGAAATGCAATTACCACCCGGCTCTGCGGGCACCTATCATATGGCGCAAGAGGTGCCGAGCGCGGAGTTCAGCGGCACCATGAACCAGTTTAGCGATGTGGAGTTTTCCATTCAGGAGCAACCGCAAACGTATGAATTTGGTTTCAGCCGCTTGGCGTTCAACAAAATTAGTCGGAGTGCAACCCTGCTGCAGCGGATGATGGGAAATTCAGTCACGCAAGGCAGGCCACAAAAGGGTGACGGTGGCGATGTTGGCGTTCCGGTCATGGAGCTGACAGCCTGCAAAATAGGAGCGAATTACTATTCCCAGCAAGTGTCCAACGACGGCACCTATCAACTATCGAGGCTTGATCTCTCGTCAGCAGGGATAACCATGGCCGGCCTGGTTTTTGAAGTCGACGAGTTGCGGCAAAACGGCTTCAAAGTAGCTTACGTCCCAACTTTCGGTAGTTGGGACAACTTTACTAACAGCTGGCAAATGAATGATACCCGGATCATTGTCGACAACGCCGGCGTGACCGCTGCTGACCGCGACCGCTTAGTCGCATTGTCGCACCCGACGACTTTAGGTATGGTCTTCTCGCGCGTGACGACGTCAACGTCGATGCCAAGGCCGTATGAAGTCGTGATCAGCGTGCCGCGCGGAGCCTACTAGCGTCTCAATATTGCCGTTTACGCGTTTCTACTCATCCTCATAAGGATTTTCGTAGAACACATACTGCGTCGAGTAATCGCTGATTTCAAAGTAGATGCGCTTTTCGTCTTCGTCTTGCTTGAAATTGAAATTCTTGTCAAAGACGCCGTAACCAAAACGATAGGGCCGCGAAGTCGCAGGATCCTGCGTTGCAGTGGCAGTTGTTAGCTTGTCAATTTTTATGAAGCGGTAAAGAACTTTGCCTTCACTGATGACATCCAGAACGCCATTGGTGCCGGTCCAATTCTGAAAGCTCCGGGAAATTTTGTTTTGCGTTTCCTTGGTGCAGCCAAAGGTCATCACCGCGGCGAACGCGGCCAATATTGGTAGGCTCAGGGATTTCTGGCTCGGAATACTACTGGCGTACATGATCGGCATCCCTCTCAGATCAAAGTCCAAGTCTTCAAACATTGTGGACTGAATTTATAGCCCAGAATCGCCGCTCAGGCCAATGCTGCACTGTGCAGGATGGCGGCCGTTAGGCCCCAGATCCGATTGGACGCAGCCCCCGGTCCTGGACTCGTCACAAAAAGGTGTGATGTTCGCCAGTTACCGAAGATGTTGAAGCGAAAGACCTGGTCCCGGTCCAAGCTGAGCTGACGCCACGGGGCGGCAAACACCTCGGCGACCTCAGCCGGTGCCGGGCACATGGCGGAGAGTTTTCGTGTGGTTAATGCCACCAAGGGAAATACTGGTTGCCTGTTCATGGACGGAGTGGGCGGGAGGAGTCCGACAGGAATGACCTCGGCAGGCGGGACGCCGAGTTCCTCTTCTAGTTCGCGCAAGGCAGTTGCAACCGGTGTCGGGTCATCGGGATTTTTGCGCCCACCGGCAAATGAGATTTGACCTTTGTGGGTCGCAACGCTGACACTGCGGCGCATCAAAACAATCTGGGCATCAGCAGCGCCGACCTCGGCTGGTACAAAGAGCATGACAACGGCGCTAGGATTGCCATCGTCCCGGCTTTGAGTGGCTCTGATTGCCTCGGTCCAAAGCGTTTCCGGTGGCATAAGCGGCGCTAAATTCTTCGGCAGGGACTCTAGTGGAAAGTCCGGTATCGCCGTCGGCCAATGCATTGGAAGGGCGGTCAGCGGACGGTCAGGTGTACATCGGGTGTTTTGCCGTTGTGATCAGCAGCGGTATCACCTTTGCCATGCATGGCGACGATGCGTGGTGTCTTCCCCGAAGTCACATCTCCAGCCTCATTGGGTTTTAGCATCGTTGATTGCCCGTTAAACTGTGCACCTTCACGGACGATCAGCGTTGGCGTCGCAATGTCACCGTTGAACCGACTGGTAGCAGCTAGCTCGACGCGGCCAGTTGCGTGCAGCTTGCCCTGGACGTAGCCCTGGATTATGGCTTCTTCTGCCTTGATCTCGGCGGCGACATGGGCACCATCTTCAATGATCAAGAGTCCCTCGGAAATCAATTGGCCCTCGATTTTGCCACCGATTCGACTCGATCCGCGGCAGTAAAGTTTGCCGGAAAACTGGCAGCCACTCGTCAAGATCGTCACGGCACTGGCGTCGCGGCTATTGGCTTTCTTTTGGGCTTTGCTGGCGGCCAGTTGGGTTGCGGCAGCGCTGCTTTGATTTGGTCCAGCGGATTTTTTGGAGGAATTGAACATCGGTAGTCTCCTTGAAGAAGGCGGCGGCCCAGGCGGCAGACGACTGGCACGGGCCGCCAGCTTGGCGATTGACTGTGATAATCTGGTGCTACATTTAATTTGAGGGCGTGCCCCATTATACCATTGATGTCAGGAAACCCACTTAATCCACGCAACCCACGGATAGGGGCAACCTCATTCACGACGACGAGCTTTCGCTGGTTGCATGAAGAGGCTTGGGATAACGAGCAAAAGGCGGCGTTTTTGCGTTTTCGTCAAGCGCCGGCGTGCGGTCTATATGCGCCGGCAGCCTACGTCAGGCAGAGGCGCGGTGCCGACGTAGTTGCGCCGCAACGCTGGCTTCTGCATGCTGGCAAGACCGAACCGGGACTCCAGTTGCTGGCCGACAACTATCAAGCCGCCGCCGAAGCGACAGTCCTGCGGCGGAACTTTACGACGCTGCAGATTTTGTTTGCCTGGCAACCAGGTCGGCCGGACTGTGATACGGCGACTCTTCGGCAGTCGTTGGCTTTCTTGATCTCGGGTCTGATCATCCTGTGCAGTGCCGACGTAGTGCGACTTGTGCCGATTGCCCGAGCCACTGGTGCGGACGCCAGTATTGAGCTCAGAGAGCTCAAAGATCTGATAGCCAGCTTTGGCTTTGGCACACTACAGACGCTTTGGACACCTGTCGCGACGCCAGAGCGGTTAGCCGCCAACGCCCGCGGTGGCGTCGACATACCGATCCTGACGATTGATCCGACCGACTGGTGGGAAAACGATGTTGGCGCCAAGGACCGACAGGCCCTCGCCTACCTCGAGAAGAGGTTGCAGGTCGAGGAAGAGCTGGCAAAAGCTGCCGCTGCGCCACCCCGCGGGGGATTCTTGGCGCGGTTGAGCAGATTCCTAAGCTGGGGATAGTCGGGGGACAAGCGGTCAGATGTCTGACTGCATCGTGTTGCCGTCATCACCAGATTCGTCTTCATGGTCACTTGGTGGTTCGCCTGCGGGCTGACCGCCAGGCCGATTGCCAGCAGTACTTTTTGCACGCGGCTTCTTTGGCCGGTCTTCCTCTGCACCTTCAGGAAACCAGTCGACTAAAATTGCGGCGATCTCGCGGCCCTGCTTCGCGCTCGAGATGTTGAATTTGCTCTGCTGCTTATAGATCCCGCCGCGCTTTTGGTAGCGGCGGATCGAGACTTTGGGGGCTTCGTATTCGTTGGTTTTCTTATTCAGATCTTGGAAGAGATACATGATCGTCGTCCAATTGCCGCGCGTCAAAACGATCTTTTTGATTTCCTTCAAGACATTGCGATCATCTTGATAGAAGGCAATCGTCAAGTCATCGATATTCTCTGCCATAGTATTTCACCACCAACAAATGTTTAGAGGCCGCCAAATAACCGGAGACTCAGGGAGACTCAAAAAAACCGCTCCAGAGGCGAGCGGTTTGGTACCGATTAACGTTTGCTGTACTGGAACCGCTTGCGAGCTCCGGGTTGGCCCGGCAACTTACGTTCTTTCTTCCGCGAATCACGCGTCAGTAGACCCGCCTTCTTGAGGATCTTCCGCATCTCGACATCTTCATTGGCGAGGGCGCGGGAGATAGCGTGGCGAATTGCGCCGGCTTGTCCCGAGAGGCCGCCACCAAGGACGTTGACGCGGATATCGTATTTACCGACGACGCCGGTCAATTCCAGCGGCTGCATAATGACCATCTTCGAGGTCGCGCGCAGATAGTACTCGTCCATGCTGCGCTTGTTGATGGAAATGTCGCCTTTGCCGGGTTTCATCCAAATTCGGGCAATCGCGGTCTTGCGTTTGCCGACAGTGTGTATCGCCTTAGGTGCCATTCTCTAGTCTTCCTTCAAGTCTTGCTGCTCGACAGAACGATCAGCGTGTATCCAAGACAACTAAAAATTACTTTTGCAAACGCGGTGTCGACTGCTCAGGCTTCTGACCTTCTTGACCGTGCTTGTCATCAGCGTAAACGCGGAAGTTGGTCGCCAATTGCCGGCCAAGCTTATTCTTCGGCAACATGCCGCGCACGGCGATGCTAATCAAACGCTCTGGGTGCTTGGCGAGTAAATCGCCGGCAGTCGTCTGCTTGATGCCGCCCATCCAACCGGTGTGATGCTGGTAGAGCTTGTCGCGCAGCTTATTGCCGGTCAGACGAATCTTGGCGGCGTTGATAATGATGACGTTGTCACCGGTGTCGAGGTGCGGCGTGAAGGTGGGTTTGTTTTTGCCGCGCAGAACGCTGGCAATTTCGCTGGCAACTCGGCCGAGAGTTTGGTCGGCAACGTCGAAGATAACCCACTTCTTTTTGATGATGGCTGGTTTTACGCTGGTTGTTCTCATTGCACACACTCCAAAGGAACTAAATGACACTGCGAAACATTGGGACTAGAAGCGAACCCGAGATTGGGGCATCGAGGTCATTGTGAATGGCCGCTTCAGAGACTCGCGACTATATAGGAATGGAGTCTGGCAGGTCAATAGTCATCGGAGGTTATCTTAGGTCCGCTCGCCGCGGCGGCTGGTTGTGACTTTTGACTATAATAATAGTCTATTATAGGCGGTGAAGACTCAAAACGTCAAAAGCTGCGGCGCCCGCGGGCACGGGATGACGTCGCGAATATTGCCCATGCCAGTCAAATACTGCACCAGCCGTTCAAACCCCAAGCCAAACCCCGCATGCGGCGTCGAGCCGTACCGACGCAGGTCCAGGTACCACTCAAGATCCGTCGCCGGGATCTTCATCTCCGCCATCCGCGCGGTGAGTCGATCCAAGCGGTCCTCGCGCTGGCTGCCGCCAATAATTTCACCGATGCGCGGCGCCAAGACATCCATGGCCGCGACGGTTTTGCCGTCGTCATTTTGCCGCATATAAAACGCTTTAATTTGCAAAGGGTAGTCGGTGACAATCACCGGTCCCTTAAAGACTGAATCAGTCAAAAAGCGCTCATGCTCGCTTTGCAAATCGAGTCCCCAATCGACCGGGAATTCAAATTTCTGGCCGGAACTCTGCAATTCCTTGACCGCATCAGTATAGGTCATGCGGGCAAATTTTGTTGTCGCGAGCTGGGCGATCTCAGCGGCGGTAATGGTCTTGTACTGCTTTTCCAGAAATTCCAGTTCGCGCGGACACCGCTGGACCACGGCGGCGCACATGTGTTTGAGAAAATCCTCCGCCAATTGCGCGTCGTCGCTTAAGTCAGCAAAAGCCATCTCCGGCTCAATCATCCAAAATTCGGCAAGGTGCCGCGTGGTGTTGGAGTTTTCCGCGCGAAAGGTCGGGCCAAAGGTATAAACATCACCTAACGCCATGGCCATGAACTCGCCTTCGAGTTGGCCGGATACGGTTAGGTGCGCGTGCTTGCCGAAAAAATCCTTGCTGAAGTCGATGGCGCCAAGTGCGTCGCGCGGCGGCGATTTCAAGTCCAGCGTCGTGACGGTGAACATTTCACCGGCGCCTTCACAGTCACTCGAGGTGATGATCGGCGTGTGCACCCAGACAAACCCGCGCTTTTGAAAGAATTCGTGCACCGCCTGCGATAGCACGTTGCGAATACGAAAGACTGCGCCGAAGGTGTTGGAGCGCGGGCGAAGGTGGGCAATTTCGCGGAGGAACTCAAGGGTGTGCCCCTTTTTCTGCAGCGGGTACGTCTCGGGGTCAGCGCCGCCCAAGACGGTCAAGGTCGCAGCGTGCATTTCCACGGACTGGCCTTTACCTGGCGAAGGCCTAAGCGTGCCGGTGACTTTCACGGCGGCACCGGTCGCGCAGGCGCCGAGCTGGTCAAAGGCTGGTGTGCCGGCATCGACAATCACTTGCAGGTTGTCTTGGCTGGAGCCATCGCCGAGGACCAGAAAGGCGAATGCCTTTGATTCGCGCTTGCTGCGAACCCAACCGCCTACAGTCAACGATTCACCCGCTTCGCCGCTGGCGAGCACTTCTTGGATACGACGTCGTTCCACGGTCAAAACCTCTTGTTGATTCGTCGCAGGCTGCTGTCTATTCAGACACGTCAGAGTTGATTGCTAAGTGGACTGATCCGCGACTCTTCGAGCTGCTTCAGTGTCTTCCATAGCTCGAAGGGCAAGTATTTGCGACCGGTGCTACCCGCCATTTTCGAATTGTAGACTTCATAGTAGACCGCGAGCGTGTTGCGGGCCACCCGGCACCAGTTGAATTTTTGGACATGCTCGCGGCCTTTGGCGATCAGTTGCGCGCGCAATTCATTGTCGGTGAGGACTCGGTCCATGACACTGGCAAGTTGCGGAATATTAGTAGGATCGACCATCAAAGCGGCATCCCCAACCGCCTCGGGGATCGAAGACGTAAAGGTGGTGACGACTGGGACACCGCTAGCCATGGCCTCGAGCGGTGGCAGACCAAAACCCTCGTAGAGGCTCGGGTAAACGAAGAGGCTCGCATGCCGGTAGTAGTCACGCAGCACGTGATCGTTGACGAAGCCCTTAAACAGCACGTCTTCTTTAAATCTCTTGACCTTTAACCGAACCTCGGCGAACAGCGGACTCTCGCCGCCGATCAGGACGAGCTTCGTGCGACACTCCGGTCTGTTGGTTCGTAGCAGCTCATAGGCCTCAAGCAGCGCACCGATATTTTTCCGCGGCTCGAGCGAACCGACGTAGAGAATGTAATCCTTCAAATGCCAGTTGGGAGCGACGGGCGTATTAGCATCTTGCATGAAAAGATCATCAACAGCCCAGTAGACTTGGCTGACCTGCTCGGCCTGCAAATCGCAGAACTGCAGTAAGTCATTGCGCGAATTGTTGCTGTTGGTGATGACTTTGGCGGCGCGGCGGGCAATGCGTAAAATGATGATGTTATAAAGAGTCCGCGCCGAGAAGCTGTACCACTGCGGATTGACGACGAAGCAAAGGTCGTGAATGTGGACGATCGACCGACCCTTGTAGAAAATCGGCGCGAGGTTGGCCGGTGAGTGCAAGATGTCGACGCGGTGCCGCCGGGCAAGCCGCGGCAGCGTGAACTGTTCCCAGTAGTAATTGCGAAAATTTTCGCCTTCGCGAATCCGCGATGTGACAACCGTTACATTCGGCCGCTGCCAATCTGGATTGGTTGCCTGCGACTCGCAAGTGAAGATCACGTAGTGATTCGTCTGATCGACGTTGACCAAAGCGCGGATGAGGTTGTAGGCCATCCGCTGCACGCCTGTTCGATTCACGACCGCTAAAAACCGTCCGTTGATGCCGATCCGCATGTTGCTTATCCCGCTCCCGCTCTAGCCGGCGCCGTCTTGCGCTCGGTGCTACCCGCAACGACTTCGCACTTTCGGTAGATTTCCATGGTTTCATCGGCCATTGCTTGCCAAGAGAACCGCTTGGCATGCTGCACCCCTAGAGCTCGCAGTTTCTGCCGCAACGGTTCGTCACGGACGCCGAGTTCGAGCGATCTAGCGATGTCTTGGTAATCAAATGGGTTGGTGAATATCGCGTTGTCGCCGACCACTTCCGGCAAACTCGAGCTGCGCGCCACGACCAGCGGCGCGCCGCACGATAGCGCTTCCAATGGCGGCAAGCCAAACCCTTCATAAATGGAGGGATAGACGAAAAGGTGCGTCATGGAATAGACGCTCGGCAAATGCTCTTCGTCGATGAATTTAGAGAAGTAGATCAGATGTTTCTTATTGTAGCTCTCGGCAATGCGAATAATCGCCTGGTCAACGGGACAAGCGAGCACCAACGGCATTTCGATATTGGAGTGACAATAAGCCCGCACCAATTGGTGAACATTTTTGTGCGGCTTGTTGTTGGATACGCAAAGAATGAAGCGTTCCGGTAATTCGTAGAGATCACGAATGTAGGCGAGCTTCTCTGGATCGGTGATGGGCCTATAAGTGTCAGCAACGCCGTTGTAGGTGACAAATACTTTTTCCGGCGCGATTGCCAGGTTGCGGACGATTTCGTCCTTGGAAAAATTACTGACGGTCAAAATATAGTCTGACCTGCGGATGCAGCTCCGTACAAAAATTTGGTAATAGAATTGGTGAAACGGTGTGTAAAACTGTGGCAACACCATGTGATTTAGATCGTGAATGGTCATCACCAAGCGACAGGGGCAAGCCAGTGGCGCCATAAACGACGTCGCGTGGAATAGGTCAGCCTTGATGCTGCGCAGCAGCCGCGGCAACTCCCACTGCTGCGATAGGCTCATCCAGCTACCGTGCACCGTCGTCAGGTGCATGTGTGATGGCCAACTCAGCTGCTCTAGCGGGCTCGAAGGATTGACGATGATGAAGAATTCGTCGCTCGTTGCCTTGCGCATGTAGCCAAGCAACTCAAAGGCATAGCGTGCAATACCATGCATGCTGCCTGGGCTAATCATCCGGGCATCAATGGCAATGCGCAAAGCCCGTCGCTCCCCATTCCCCCGATTGGGTAAATCCACCTAGGCGGGCAGTATCCCAGGGGGAAGTCAATAGGGCAAGGTGAAGTTTGCGCCGGCTAACAACCCGTCTTTCCTAGGCGCTGAGGCGCCGGGGAAGACTTTCAAATCGCGAAGCCAAACTCGATGCCAATCTCTGGTTGCGTCTCATAGCGCCGCTTGAGCCGCTCTTTTTCGGCCTCAGTCATGGGCACGTACTGAATGCCGTCGTTAGCGTCGTCTTTCTGAATGGTCTTGGCGTCTCGCACGCCAGCCTGAAAGTGCCGCGCGCCAACATAGGCGCCAATGAGCACGGGTGCATCGACACCAACATAGCGGTAGCCAGCACGGAAGTGACCGGTGGCGCCACTAAGCGTGGCGTCATGGTCTAGGCGGTTCGTATCGTCGACCAAGGAAGTATTTACGTCTTGATCGTCTGATGCGGGCTTGACTCGCCACTTGGCTTGTTGCTGGCGGTAGCCAAGCCCGAGCCCCCAGTAGAATCCGGCAAGGCGTCCTGGCTGGGTATAGCGGGAAACCATCACGTCCGCGCCCATACCTTGGGATACGAGCGACTCGCCCGTCCACTTTTGGTCTTGGTCGGAAACATCTTGCTGCGGACCGTTGCCCATCGCTTCGATTGCGATTGAGGCGCGACCGCCGAGGTTGAATTCAAAGTGACCAACGGTTTCGCGAGTGACGCTCAGCGGCATTGAGACTAAAAAATTACGGTAGCCCCCACCACTTGTTCGGCCCCCGCTCTCGCCATCGCCGCCAGCGGCGCTGGGTCCGCCACCATAGGCTTTCGGTGCCTGCTGTGCGGATGCGATCGTGCTAAATGCGGCAAGCCCGAGAATGCCGACGGCAATCCCCAAGCTGCTCCCGACGCTAAGGCCAAGAATCTTTACCGAGGAATTTGTTTGCCAGCGAGTCATCGGTGGTCCTCCTTGCGAATGATGACTTCATTTTAGCGCACCTTGGCCGATGTCCCCATGGGCAGCAATTGCCGGGTGACCCGATACCAGATAGTCTGCTTGGGACCGAGTTGCTGGTTTGGCCAAAGTCGGCCAGTGTCGGAACGATATGCCAAAGATTTTTTCCATTAGATCAATGTGCATTTAGTGAAAGAAGCAGACCTATGTTGGTCATTGCCCACCGCGGTGCCAACCGCGAAGCCACCGAAAACAGCTGGGATGCCTTTGAAAAGGCGATTGCCGCGGGTGCCACACGTCTGGAACTAGACGTGCAATTAAGCCGAGACGGCCATGCGGTGGTGATGCACGACGATCAGCTTGGACGCACGACGGCATGCAAGGGTCGTATCTCCACCATGAACGCTGATGACCTGCGTGCTTTGCGTCTGATCAACGGCGACTCGGTGCCATTTTTGCACGAAGTCGTCGAACGCCTGTTGCCGCGTATTGAGCTCAATATCGAAATCAAAGGCACATCAACCCGGCTGGCGGCAGTTGTGGCGGAACAAGTAGCGCTGCACCCGCTGCGAGACAAAGTCATTGTTTCGTGTTTTCATTTTGAACCGTTAGTATGGCTGAAAGAGCATTTGCCGGAGTTGCAGCGGGCCTGCCTTTGGAGCAGCGATACCTTTAGTTGGCCGTTTTTCGCAACACTTGCACCGCAGGTGTTTCTCGACAAAGTTGGGACGACAATCTTGCATCCGCACGTCGGACTGGTGAATGAGAACTTAATGGATCAGGCTGCAAGTCGGGGCTGGCAGGTCTATGCCTGGGTGCCGATGGCGGGCGAAGAGGACGACCGCGAAGCGATGTGGACGGCGATGAAGACTTTGGGATTGCACGGCCTCTGCACCAACTATCCTCGGCAGCTGCGAGCTTGGCTTGATGATGCGGCGATTGACGAACGCTTATACAGCGACGGACAAGTAGCGAAGACTGAAAGCAATCAGAGTTTCTGAACCTCGCGAAATAGGAATTTTTATGGAACCGGCCAAAGGCCCACAGCCGAGGCGGATAGACTTAAAAAGGCTTGAAGGTCTGACTGCTGACTTCAAGATTGACTATCTACGCGCTGCTGACGATTCCCTCGATTTGCGTTTTGGCACCTATTACAAGGGGGAAGGGCAGCCGGATCGTTGGTTGGTCTTTCTCAACGGACGCACGGAGTGGATCGAGAAATATGCGTACCTTGCGGCAGACTTAAACTTGCCAGCCAAGACTGGCTTTCTGACCTGGGATCACCGCGGTCAGGGTGCCTCAGGCGGCGCGCGCGCTTTTGTTGCCGACTATCATGTCTACGCCCGCGATACGCAGCAAGTGATTGCCAAAGTTGTGGGTGATAAACCATTTGTCGTGTTGGCGCATTCGATGGGTTGCCTCATCACTCTTTACTCAACGTTGACAGGGCATCTACACCCTCGGGCTTTGGCATTCAGCGCGCCGCTTCTCGGTCTACCCAATGATCCCGTACCGCGCCGATTGGCGCGACCAGTCGCGAATTTGCTGACACTTTGTCAATTTGGTGCGGTTAGTTCGGGAGCTGGAAGCTTTACCAAGATTGCTTTTGAACAGAATAAGTTGACTCATGACAAGGACCTTTACGAACGCATGCAAGCGGGACCTTATCCAGTTCCCGGTGCGAGTTTTGGTTGGGTCGCGGCCACTTTTCGGGCCCTTGATCTGTGTTTTGACCCATTACGGTTGGCGACACTGTCGGCACCAACTTTGGTGTTTGGCGGGTCGGCCGAACAGGTTGTTGATGCAGCTGCAACACCAGCCTGGGTCAAAGTCGCGAAGCAGAACGCGAAGACTAAGGTTGAGTTTCGCCCAATAGCGGGGGCCAAGCACGAGTTGCTTTCCGAAGTACCGGAGTATTACGATCCAGTTCGCCGGGAAATCGAAGCCTGGTTTGCACCGCATTGGGGCGTGTGACTAGAGGCAGCGATTGGCGCTGGCGCTTAAAGTTCTTTGGCGCAGTCGCCTGCGCACTCTTCTGCGGTCGTCTCAATTTCCACCGTTAAGTGAATGCGACCTTTTGCCTCGACGAGCCGACGAATTTGCTGCTTCAGAGCTTGAATATGCGGAAGGCTCAAGGTCGGTGCAACGACGACGTGCAAGGTCAGCACATGTGACTCGCCATCCAAAGACCAAAGGTGCGCATCATGAGTTCCCATTACCATTTCAATGCCAGCAATCTCGCGCCTGAGGCTGACCAGATCGATGCTATCTGGCGCCGCTTGCAAGAAGAGTCGGAGCGTGCCGCGCAGATTGCGCAAGACACCCCAAAGTATAAATAGCGACATGATGACGCAAAGCAAGGGGTCAAGTATTGGCAGATCAACGATCGCCATAATGCCGCTGCCAAGCAAGACGATGGCCCATCCGAGTACATCTTCAATCATGTGCCACGACACCACCCGCTCATTGAGCGTACCGCCGCGGGCCAGGCGAAATGCCGCAAAGGCATTCACAGCAATACCGACCACGGCAAAGGCGGCCATGCCGTCCAAACGTGGTCGTACTGGATGCGCCAAGAGCGGCACAGCCTTTGCTAAGACCAGCGCTGCAGTTGTCACGAGAAAAGCGCAGGTAATGAGTGCGGACAAGAGCGACAGGCGTTTATACCCGTAAGAGTAGCGGTGACTCGCTGCCTTCGTGGCGCGCCGTTCCATGAAGTAGGCAATCGCTACGGCTGCCGCATCGCCGAGATCATGAACTGCATTCGATAGAACGGCAACGCTGCCACTCCAAAGGCCGCCAATAATCTCCAAAATGGAAAAAGACAAGTTGAGGAAAAGCGCGAGTTTCAGATTCGCCGCCGATGAAGGCCCATGCCGGTGCGCGTGAAAATGACCGAAGTGTGATCCACCACCGCCATGATGCGGAGCACGATCATCATGGTTGTGATGATCGTGAGGATCGTGGTTGTGATGATCATGGCCATGGTGACCTTGATCATGATCGGATTTTGGCTCGTCTAAATTCATGGACTCATTGATTCTCGGCGACTGGCCGCTGTCACTTGTAGGCTAAGGCTATAATGATGGCGCCTAAACACGAAGCTTTTTCTGACTCAGTCACTAGGCGCTGCGGTCACGTTTCGCCTTTGCGTAGCTGTTAGAATGGCCATGAGAATCGCTCGGAATAGAGTCGCCCTCACGCCTGTCCCTGCTGGAGTAGCTGCTGCGCAATATTTTGAACCAAACTATACTCACATCATCCGCTAATTTACGTCCTGTCTTGGCGGATTCGGCCGCCCACACTTGATCTAGCAAGAGTTGTGGTGAAGAAGTCAGGTGTGGTGACATCTCGGATTCGTAAAACTGGCGCACGAGGCGCAAATGGCGGTTGACTGGTAGTCCGTCAGTATGCGCGATGATTTCGTCGCCCGGTGCGAGCGACACCGTTCGGAGCGATGCCCGGTAGTCCGGCAGCAACCCCAGCAAAGTCGTGCGCAACGAGAGTTGGCGGATTAGTGGTTGGTTGCGGGAGTCGCGGCTGACGATCAGCGGTGACGGGTGGCCAGCCGAGAGGAAGTGCGCGACGCCGGCATCAGGTTCCATGCTTATTCCAAGCATCGTCAGAAGGTGATGCCCTTTGCCATGATAATAGAGCATGCCACTGAGCGCCTCGGCATAGCCGACCAGGAATTCGCGAGTGCCAACCGTCTCGGGGTGGTCCCGCATGCGAATCTGCAACACTGTCTTGCAAATGGAGACAATCAGCGCACCCTGTACACCGTGTCCGGTCACATCGCAGAGGATGAAATGAGAGAAGCGGCCGACCGGATCGGCTTGGAAGGCATACCAGTCACCACTGCTCTTGGTCAGCGGACGATGCAGAGTCGCAATCTGGCAAAAGTCCCAATTTGGCGCCTGGTCTGGGCGGAAGGCTTTGGCCATTTCTGCTGCGTCGTTCAACTCGTCGGCGATGCGTCGGGCTTCGTCTTCGCGGCCGGTGCCCCGACCGGCAAAAATAATGACCGCTGACACACCGAATGCCGAAAGATGCCAAGCGACCGGTGTCGCAACACTCGCGAAAGCAAACAGGTAAATATCCAGCACCAGAATAATTCCAATCATCGCCAATTGTCCGAGCCAAAATCCGCGCGACCGACGGTAATATCCCCAAAAGCCGCCAAGGAGGCAGAGAAGAAATCCTTGCAACTCGACCTGCGGCGCCCAGGTAAGCCAGTGTTTGGTCATGACGCTGTTGAGCACGGCCGCCGGGATAAAACCACCTGGCATTTGGCCAACCGGTGTTGACTTCATATCGGTCGAGCCAGTGTACATTTCCGGCAGCACCAGGACGGTGTCACCCGGATCAACCTCCTCGATTGGTTCATTGACACGGGCGCTTGCTAGCGCCGTTCCCAAACGAGTGTGACGCTCATAGTAGGTATCCGGCTGCGAGAAATCGACCAACAGCTGCCCATGCGCATCAAGGGGAACATGGGTGCCATTGACATAGAGTTCGCCATTCTCAAAGCGGCGGTCTTCGAGGATAATGCCAATATGCGGTACGACCGTGGTTTGAGTTGGTTGCAAAATTGCGCTGACTGTACCGGTGTCGTTATAGAGCAAGCTACCGGCGCTTCGGAAGATCCCTTGCAGCTCCGGTGCCGGCCCGTAGACATGCCAACCTAGATAATCGGGGAGGTTCGGCGCTCGGTCGTTAGGCGAGCGCAGCATGTTTTGCAGCTGGTAATCCGCTGCGTCGAGGTTGAGTGGATGGCGGGTTTGTTTGGCGTTCTCGACGGCAAAAGCACCGACCACTACCGGAACTTTTATGGCGCGTAGCCGCGCCAACGCCTCGGATTTCTGTCCGAGAGGGTCAAAAATAATTGAGAACACTTTGTCGACAACGATCTCGCGCGGCGCACGCGCGGCTAGGGCGGTAAGGACTGTCGCCCAATCATCAATCGTCAGATCGGTTCGCTGCAACCTGTCGACGCTCGTGTCGTCGTAACTAAAAATCTTTAAATGGGGATCTAGGACCGGATCGCGGTGCAGGAGTTGACGGGCTTGAAAGAGTAGAGGTTGATCGATCGAGGTCGTCACGTAACGGCCGAGTTGTCCATGACAGATCAAAGTCAGCAGAATGGTCCATAGGCCAACCAACGGCCAGCTGCCGAATACCCGAACCGACACTAGCATCGACACGAGACCTGATCGGCCGAGAGCCGCGAGGCGGCGAGCGCGCACAAGGATTATCCTACCTAGATCCATTTGGGTGACGCCGCCTTGCCGCTGAAGATGCATTGTCGATTGGCAATGTTTCGGCTGTTTGGTCGGTCGCCTTGAATATCATCGCCACTCGACGCCGGTCACCGTCGGTTAGCGCCGGCTCATTCTGCCTCATAAGTGCGGAAGGTCGGTAATCGGCGAAGATCAACGGAGTACCCGCGAAATTTGGGTTTTTTTAGAAAAACCTCCCTCCGCGCTCTCCGCCCTTCCGTTGTTGTTCCGCGGTAAAAGACGAACTCTCCGTTGCCACCGGGAGAGCTCACCCAAACCGATTCACCGCGGAAACATCCGCGGAAGAACGGAAGCCGCGGAAAAGTTAGAACACGGTCAGCAGGATTTTTAGCAGGTCGGAAGTCGTGACGATGCCGATCGGTTTCGTGTGATCGTCGACAATGATCACGGCGTTGATGCGTTTCTGCAACATTTTCTCAACTAGGCTCTTCGCCGTGTCCGCGGGTTTGCTGGTTATCACTTCTTTCATCATGATTTTATCGAGACGAACGTTTAGGGTGGCGTTGTCGCGGTCGGTTGCACTCTTCGAGCCAGCAAAAGGACTGCTAAAACGCTTGAGGTCCCGGTCGCTGACAATGCCCAAGAGTTTGCCGCTGCCAGGGTCGACTACGGGCAAGTGCCGAATGCGCTTGCTAGACATTTGTTCGGCGGCCGCGTTCAGGGTTGTATCTGGTGGGGCGGTCTGCAGGCTGCGCACCATGATCTCTTCGACTTTCTTGGTCATTTGGCCTCCAGCTAAGTCCTGATCCCCTGCATCCCCGATTCCTTGCTGCTAAAGACTATCATATTGAGCCGCTTCCGAATTTGGTAAAGTCGCCAAAAAGGTGATTAATCCGGGATTTTTCGCACCCGTTCTCAAGTTTTCTCGAGACCTTGCCGATAAGATATTAGATCACCAACCGCCTTGGGGAACCCGTGCGTCAACGTCGCACTAACACTTATTCTGTCGCGCTTGGTGTGGCATTCGCCGCCACACTTGGCTGCAATAGTACTTCCGGGACAGGCTTAAGCCTCACTCCTGGCAAGACCAAGACTGAATCGGATAATGGACAATCCACTGGCAATGGCGACGACGCGCAGAAAAAGAAATCAGAACCAGCCGACAAACCGGCGCCAATTTCCGGCGCCTATTTGACTTGCTTTGTGCCGAAGCCGCAAGCCACTGACACGACCATATATGCCGGGTGTCAAGTGCGTGGGACAGACGGCAAGCCGGTCGATATGAGTTCGACTACCAATACGCGTTTCACCTATGCAACGCCAAAAGGGTCGCTGCCTGGGCAAAACATAACGATCTTTGATTTATCGCACGCCAAGACCAAATACTATTTTCAGGTTGTCTACAGAATGCCGCTACCACCAGCCAGTGCGACAACCACGACTTCCGGGCTACATTTGACTGATCCCAGCAATTCACCGCGGAGTCTGGCTGGCACCTATTTCATCAATTCCAGTCCACTCCTAATTGCCAAGTCGACGAGTACTGGCACTAGTTCCGGTCTAAATTTGACGAAACGGTCCTTCAATTTAAACAGTCAAGCAGCTTTGCCGGCGACTTTCGCGACTCTTAGCAGCG
>Ga0207137_1110_pt1 | contig 19239 bp, 19 predicted proteins | sample Alteio_BWMinHeat_9_FD_153572 | JGI IMG/M metagenome (GOLD analysis project Ga0207137, IMG submission 153572) | Enriched cells from forest soil in Barre Woods Harvard Forest LTER site, Petersham, Massachusetts, United States -... | ecosystem: Environmental > Terrestrial > Soil > Temperate forest >...
GATCAAAGAGCCTCGCTCTGAATCCATTCCACACAAGCCGAAGGAATAAGTTTACCCAAAGCGGTTCGGGGAATCTGATTCAGACTGTGCCACTTCCGGATTCTTTCAAACCCTAAAACCGTGGTGTTGAATCTTTTGATTAAAAGATCTCGATCCTTTTCGGAAAGCTGCGAGTCGCTGATCAAATGAATCACATGCCCTAAGCGATCGTCTGGAACGGGTAAAATCACTAAATCTGCTGAAATCGCCAGCTCACTACGAACCTCATCTAAGATCTCGCGCAGTCGGTTCATTTCAACACTTTCTCCTCCGATTTTCACGAAGTCCCCACTTCTTCCGATGATTCTCAGATTTCGGCCGTCCACAATTCCCCGATCCTGCGATAAAAACCAGTTCTCCTTTTTCGGATCTTCAAGGGTGGGAGAGGACGCGCCACAATAGATATAGCCCGTCAGAAGGGAGCTTCCTTGAATTTGCAAGAGGCCCTCAGATGACTCCCGAACATGGAGATGAGGTAGGACTTCTAAAGCCGGGATTTCTGCCCCATGCCCCTCTCTCAGAGAATCCAAACTAGCAGTCGCCACTTGAGAGCACGTCTCGGTCATCCCATAAGTGGGCAACAGCGGCCACCCTAAAGCCAATGCACTTCGATAGAGTGCTGGCGTCAAAGCCCCTCCTCCCACTAAAACCGCTCTTAAAGAACCAGGACTTCGAAAACCTACTTTTACTAAATCAAAAATTTGGGCAGGAACCAGTGCCGTGATTGAAACATGATTTTCTTGAGCCAAAGTCATGAAATTTTGAGCACTCCATACATGGAGTTTAATAACACTTGCCCCACTCAAATAACTTCGAGCCCATATTCCCAAACCGCCCACGTGAAAATCAGGCAACGCGTGAAGCCAGACATCAGAACTTCCACTTTTCAGATGCTGATTCACGGCACGTGCCGATTCAAGAAACGCTTCCTTCCGCAATGCCACCCATTTGAGGTCATCAGCCGAAATGGCCGTTGTCCCAGAACTCAGAAGTAACAAATGGCCTTGCAAGAGAGATAAGGCTCCTGAAACTGCATTTCTTAAATGAGCTGCTTGGGTTTCCGGAAATTTAGAGTTCAAAAAGAGCGTATTTTCCCGACTTGTCCAATCTAAATTCATCACGGTGCCTTTCCTACTCAATGACTTTCCATTCGAGTTTCTTCAGTGCTTCATCCATCCCAAAACCCTTTCCCGAAGGAGTGGTGAGGGACGGTCCCTGGGAATGCAGCCAACCCGCTACACTTCGAGGCTCATACACCAGATGAGATAAAAGTCCGCAGGTCTCGAGCTGAACCTGCGTTTGATTCACACACTGGGAAGCGGTCCAGGCCGCGCAGATCTGTCCGAAAGGGTGATCCAAGTAACTGGTTAAAACCAGTGGGACCTCAAATTTTTTCGCAAGACTGCTCATCTCACCTAGATCCTGAATAGCAGGTTTCATGATCAATACTGAAAACCCGGCGACGGGGCAGCTCTTCCACTCCGTTCCAGAAATCCGATCCAACGCCAATCGAACTCCAAATCGTTTCTGCAAGGATTCCCAAGTCACACCATCATAGGCGATGGGGTCCTCAATAAAATCGACGATGTCTCTTGCTGTTTCCAACGAACTCATGAAACTTTCAAAATCAGCGAGCAAAAGCGAAGAATTAAAATCCAGACGCACTTGAATTGAAAGCCGTCGCAACAGGGGGGCTAGTTTCAGCAGGAGTGCCGCCTCTTCAAAAAGACTGACACCTGCTTTCATTTTAATCCGAGTAAATCCCTGTTTCGCAAAGTCTTCAAGTTGCCTCGAGGTCAAGGTCGTGAAGTCAGTCACCAATGCGTGACTCTTTGGAATTTCCGCATCCGAACTCCAAAGACTCACCCCTGAGTCACGAGCCTCTGCATCCCTTCTCGCAAACTCTAAGGACCGTCGAGTCAAGTCAGTCAACTCACCTCGCTTTAACTGCTGAAGAAGTTCCTGAAGCGGCAGATCTCCCAACTCGGGCCAGGGGTGACAATCTGCATATCCTATTTTCTCATCGGAAAATCGAATCCGCAAAAGAGCCCCTTTACGAGAACGAACGGACGCGAGCTTTCCCAACGTCGTTTTTGGAACCAGCTCATAGGGGCTTTGTTCAATTCTCAGAGGAATGCAGGGAGAGGTCATCGTAAATAGAAGCCTAAACTCAAGAGCATTCCGAAGGTCAAATGCAACAGAGCGCTTTGAGCCAAAAACTGATTATAGACCACGCTCGGATCCGTCTTTTGAATCCTGCGAAATAGAAAAAATGCGAACGGAAATACTCCTAATGGAAGAAGTGTGGCCCACCTCAGCCCTTGTTGGAACCAATATCCCCCTAAAACAAAGGGGACAAAACAAAGTCCTGCAATTTCTACTTTTGCAAGAGTGGGCCCTAATCGTACGGCGAGAGTCCGCTTCCCTGCTTTGCGATCCGTCTGATAGTCTCTCAAGTTATTAATGGCAATTAAGACTGTAGAGAGTAGTCCAACTTGAGTGCCCGCCAACAAAGCTTCGCGATCTAAAGTTCCAGTATTTAAATAATAGATTCCGCCCACAGCTACCCAACCGAAAAAAATCAAAACAAAAAGATCACCGAGCCCAACGTAAGCTAGGGGAAAAGGTCCCCCAGTATAAGCATAACCCGCAATCAGTGAAGCTATTCCGATCACGACAATCGGCCATCCTCCCGCTAACAAGAGTGGAATCGAGAGAAGCGATGCAATCAGAAAACACACCGCTCCACCCCATGCCACCTGGTTCGCTTCGAGAAGTCCGCTTTGAGTGACCCGCTGTGGACCAATTCGCTCCGCAGTATCTGCGCCTTTTTTAAAGTCCATCGCATCGTTGAACAAATTTGTTCCAATTTGAATAAAAATAGCACTCAGAAACGCGAATAGACTTAAATCAAGCTGAACCGTTCCATGAATCGAACTCGCAAGAGCTGTCCCCACGATCACCGGAATCAGAGCGGCCGTGAGAGTCTTAGGACGGATTGCGAGCAACCAAACTGCCAGTGATCGTGAATTCATAGTGAGACCTCAAGGCAATCTTTGAAACTGACTGAAATTCGGTTTTCGTTTTTCGACAAAGGCATTTCTTCCTTCTTTGGCTTCCTCTGACATGTAGTAAAGCAAAGTCGCATTGCCCGCCATATCTAAAAGACCCATTTGACCATCACAATCCGCGTTCAACGCGGTTTTGAGGCATCGAATTGCGAGCGGAGAATGTTGAAGCATTTCCCGACACCATTTGAGAGTTTCTGCTTCCAATTCATCGACAGGAACGACATGATTCACCAAACCCATGTCCAACGCCTGCTGCGCGGAATACTGTCGGCAGAGATACCAAATTTCGCGCGCTTTTTTCTGGCCTACAATTCTCGCCAGATAGCTGCTTCCAAGACCACCGTCGAAAGATCCCACCTTCGGTCCTGTCTGGCCAAACTTGGCATTATCTCCCGCTAGAGTGAGATCACACACCACCTGCAAGACATGTCCGCCACCTATGGCAAAGCCTGCAACCATAGCCACGACTGGCTTGGGAAGTGCGCGGATTTTCTTCTGAAGGTCCAGAACATTCAACCGTGCTACGCCGTCCTTCCCTATATATCCTGCATTTCCACGAACTTTCTGATCTCCGCCCGAGCAAAAAGCGTCTTTGCCTTCACCGGTTAGAATGACAACACCGATCGAACTTTCATCACGACAGTAATCAAATGCCTCGAGCAGTTCTTTGACTGTTTCAGGACGAAAAGCATTTCTTACATGAGGACGATTGATCGTCACCTTCGCAATCCCATCCTCGGTTCTTTCCAATTTAATATCTTCGAACTCTCGAATTTTAATCCAATTTTCTATTTCTACTTTTGGCATTGCTTCTGATCTCCCTTTTTTAATAGTATCTGGTATTGATCCCAAAATCGCCGTGTCGCTTCTGGGTCAGGCACCATCTCGATGATTCGACTTTGAACTGCCTTTTCTATATTTCCGGGTACCTTCGTCCATTTTTCATAACGAAGACCCCATAATTCGGCCCAGGCATGAAAATTTAATTGATGTTGATTCTGAAACTCGACCTGGGGGAACATCTTTGAAAATATTTTGCCCCCCCCGTTATTGACTATGACGATAGTTACCTGAGAATTTTTAAGCTGAGCGAGAATCCACGGCGCTGACAAATCATAGAGAGCAGTTAAGTCACCCACCAAAGCCCAATTCTCCTCTCCTGGCTCAGCAAACCCCAGAAAAGTAGAAACTTGCCCGTCAATCCCGTTTACGCCCCGCGAAGCCCAGGTGTCTTTAAATCTGCGAGACTTTGGAAAATCGAGATCATCTCTCTCCGCGACAAGATCCCACTCCCGTATCGGGAGACTGTTACCCAAATAAACTCTAGAATTCGACGGCATTCGTTTTGAAAGTGCCGCAATCATTCCTGACTCCGAACAGGGCTCACTTTGAAGAAGCTCGTCAAGGCGATGGGTCAATTCCCGATCAGAAATCAAAAACCTCTCAGATAAATAACTCACTATTTTTATATTTCGAGGGTTTAAATGATTTCCCACTTCCTTACAAAGAAGATTCAGATCGCCATGGATTGTAGAGTTTTTGCGAGAAAGACCAGAAAAAGGCGTGTGAGTCAGCGAAAGAACAGGAAGAGACGCATACTTGGACTCTAAATCGCGCCACAACCGGAGAGTGGGAACTCCACCGATACGAATCACACCGTCCACCTCATAATTCTCAGCCAGCGCCCTCTCTAAGAGTTGATCGCACACCGAAATCCGGTATGGCTTCAAACGTGGATCTTCGCGAAGGCCGGATATCCCTTCAAGATAAGCCGGAACTTGCCACTGCATCAGGAGTTGCGCGACGCTTTCTCTCTCTCCAGGTAAAACCATTCCGACCAGAACGAGAGGATTGCGAACTTTCTTCAGAAAATGCGTGATTTCATGAGGTGTAGGTGCAAATTCCAACTGTTCAGCAACAGAATGAAACTTTCGTTCTAGCCTCATTCGTGGAATTTTCAAATCCGAATCCAAATCGATGAGCGGCTCACTCATACAAGCATTTAAATGGAGCGGTCGATTGAGAAGGGGTATATTGATATCCAAATCCCCCTCCCGTTCAAGATCAATGGAATGAGATACATAGAGACCAAATAAGCCCACTTGTTCTGCCGCCTGGGGTGCCCCGGACCCTCGATAAGTTCTCGGACGATCCGCAGTCAATAAAATCAAAGGCAAACTTGAATAATGAGCTTCCATAGCTGCGGGAAGCAATTCACCCGCTGCTGTTCCGGAAGTGGTCATAACCGCGACAGGCTTGCCTGTATTTCTCATTCTGCCTAATGCAAAAAAAGCCGCCGAACGTTCTTCAAAAAAATAATGAGACTGGAAACTTTCCGAGTTGGAGGTGAGTACGGCGATCAAAGGTGAATTTCGAGCACCCGGGCAAACACAGATTTCATCGACACCTCGGGCTTTTAAAAATTGGAAGATCCGAATGGCAAGACGAGAGTTTAAATTCATGCAATCACCTGATTGAAAGATAGGCCAAACATTTTCTTTACAGACGCCATTTTACCTTGAATCTCAAGCCATTCTTTTTCCAACTGACTTTGCGAAATAATTCCACACCCTGCTCCCAGAAGGACTCCTTCCGAATTCCATTGAAGATTTCGAATAGCAACCACACAGCGCGATTCGCCGGACTTCCACAAAGCTCCAAACGGTGCCCCGAAGCGATAGCGCTTTACATAATTTTGGTAATCCCTGAGCCAACTCATGCCGGACCCCCGGGGGAATGCACCCAGGGCCGGAGTTGGATGGAGGTGTCGAACCACGTCCTGAAAAAGAAGATCAGGCCTTTGTTCCTGAAACTGCCCCTCCAACTCAAGAGTCATGGGTGTAAATAAATGAACCAGAGTCGGCAAATCAAGTTCACGAGTCTTACCCCGCTGTAATTTTCCAAACGGAGACAACGATGAAGCAATTCCTTCGATCACGATCCGGTGCTCTTCAAGTTCCTTAGGGTCCTTCAAGAGCGAAGATAGATGGGACGAGAGTGAGCCGTCCTTTAAACGAGTCCCGGCGAGTGCCGCAGTTTGAAGGATTCGGCCCTCTATCTGAAAAAGGAGTTCAGGGGTCGCCCCTAAAATACCCTCCTCTTTATTCCAGAGACCATACAAATGGACCGGCAACTGAAGCGAGTAGGAAAGGAGCTGAAGGAGCCACTCAGCTTTCAACCGAGCAGACACGACTAACTCCGCTTTCTCAAAAAGAACAGGAACGGCTTTTTTTAGAATGCCGGCACGGAACTGGGTCTGGAGTTCGTCAAAACGATCCTTAAAAAAAGGAAAACTTGGCTTTTCCCACTGAATCTGCGGCGAATCCCACTTCTGAGAATCCGTCTCTTTTAGGAAGACTTCTAAAACCCGGATCAGTGCTACGCGATTGAGTTTCTCAGACTTTTCGAAACACCACCAGGGTTGATCATCTCGAAGAAAAAAATCAGGCGCATAGGCAACACAGTCGGCCTTAACCGGTAGAGTACTGCGAGAAACTCCTCCCCATCCCAGCCAGAACTCATCTCCTCCAGACGAAAGGATAAATCCTGAACTTAAAAAATGAATAATGGACGAGGTTACTGTCATAGTTTTTGAGCTTAATGGGCTGAACCATACAAATGGACTATTTTGCTGTCAATGCCTTATCTAGGTATTCTGAGTATTCTTAGTACTCTTAAAAATGACTCCGCTCACGAAAAGGGCTGGTCAGTCGTCTCAAAATGCGGAATAAGAGACCATCTATGTTTTTTCAAACTTCCTTCAGTTCTAAATCCGGGGATTCGCCTTCTCATCACTTTTCATTGATCGCAGGCCCATGTTCAATTGAATCTTATGAGCTTTTTCGTCAAGTCGCTTTGGAAGTAAAACAACATGGGGCAACCGCTTTACGGGGCGGAATCTTTAAAATGCGCACTCGCCGCGATTCTTTTCAAGGCCTGGGTGCGGAAGCAATTCAAATTGTAGAAAAAGTAAAAAATGAAGTTTGCTTACCTTTTGTCTGTGAAATTACGGACCCGAGACAAATTGAGCTTCTTTCTGAAGTCGTTGACGTTTTTCAAGTCGGCGCACGCAATATGTATAATTACGAACTTCTGAAAGAGCTGGGCAAGCTTCGTAAGCCCATTTTGCTCAAACGCGGACTTTCCGCTTATTTGGATGAGTTTCTCGCCGCCTCAGAATATATTATCAAAGCAGGAAACAATCAGGTCATTTTGTGTGAAAGGGGCATTCGAACCTTCGAAAAATCCACACGAAATACCCTCGACTTATCGGCAGTCCCTTATCTTAAAAAACGCAGCGGTTTACCTGTCATTGTAGATCCGAGTCACGGTACGGGAATCAGAGAGTTAGTGTCTCCGATGTGTTGGGCTGCTGCTGCTGCCGGAGCGGATGGAATCATGGTGGAAGTTCATCCCGATCCCGCTCAAGCGCTTTCAGACGGAGAGCAAGCACTCACTTTGGAAGACTTTCGATTGATGGTTCCAAAATTAGCTCGAATTTTGGATGCCGTAGATGGACCCTCTCTCAAGGAGCCTGATCTGGTCGAAAGGAAAGTGTCTCAATGGATCAATTGACGGCCCAAAATCCTAAATCGATTCAGGAAATGTTTGGCGTCATTTCCAAAAAATATGACTTAGCTAATTCCGTTCTCTCTTTTGGAATTCACCACCGTTGGAAAAAGAAACTCATCCGAGAAAGCCAGGTCAAACAGGGAGACTCCGTTCTCGACTGTGCGACGGGTACAGGTGATCTTGCATTCCTTTTCGAAAAAGCACTGAAAGGGACGGGCCAGGTCACCGGAAGTGACTTTTGTGAGCCGATGATTGAGGTTGCCAAAACCAAAGCACAGCAACGCCACTCATCTGTTCGATTTGAAACAGCAGATGTAATGAAGCTCCAGTATGCAGATCAGGAGTTCCATGTGGCCAGCATCTCATTTGGGATTCGGAATGTGAAAGATACACGCAAAGCACTTTCTGAACTAGGTCGTGTTGTAAAGAGCGGGGGACGTGTTCTCGTTCTTGAATTTGGGCAGCCGCGGTCTCGACTGATGAGTGCCCTTTTTGGATTTTACTCTACGTTTATTCTTCCGCGAATTGGGGGTTGGTTAAGTGGTCAACCTCAAGCCTACCGCTATCTGCAAACGTCTTCAGCAGCGTTCCCTTGTGGCAAGGATTTTTTGAAAATCGCCTCTGCTACTGGAATGTTTTCAAAAATGAGATTCATTCCGCTGCAGTCTGGAATTGCTTATCTTTATATTCTAGAGAGAGTTTAGTGCGATTGATATGAGTTGAGTATAGTTCTCTTAACCTATAATCTATTAGGAATGACTCCATTTAGAAAACACTCCGGTTTTTCTTTAATTGAACTCATGATCGTTCTAGGGATTGCGTCGATGGGCCTATTGTTCATGATGCAATCCAACCTAAATCAGGCAAAATCGCAAAAAAACATCAAATTCAATACCGACTTCCAGAATCTCGCTCGTGAAATCCAGATGGCCCTCGGAGACTCAGCCAGCTGCACTGTGACCTTTTCCGATCTGTCTCATATTTACCAGGTCGACCCTAACTCAACTCCACCTGTGCCTTTAACAATTCCCCCCGGACAAGGGATCTATTTCTCACAAAAAGGTACAGGTTCGAATTCCTTACAAAGAGGAAGAGCCGTACTTACCGTAAAACCACCCGACTCCAATGGGACGATTGCGAACTCCGCTTCCGGAATTCAAATTACAAAACTTCAGCTTCAAGATTGGAGCGGAGTCGTCCCAAATTATTTCGCAAATCTTTTTATCGAGGCGCAGAAATATCCATTAGGGAGCAGTCCTACCGCATTAGGAGGACGTCTTGTCGAAACTAAGCTTCCACTTCGATTCATCACCGACGCCAGCGGGAAGATCGTGACCTGTGGAGATCAACCCCTCCTATCTCTGCCTTCTTTCACTATTCCACTTCCCACTTCATCTCCGGTTTCAGGAAACTCGACAGTACCCCCTATTCTAGCACCTCCTCCTGCACCGTCGACGCCACAAGCACCTCAAATTCCGCCTTCTTCACCTCAAGTACCTGCGGATCTCGGCAAATCGATTTTGACCCCTGACGAGGAGAAGCAGGTTCAAGATTTGATGCAAAAAGCTCTGGACGGCATGGTCAATCCACCCATTGAGAAACCGGAATAGCCGCAATCGCGGCGTTTGAGGATATCCGAAAGTGAGTCTTGTTTTTAAGGCCAATTGAAGTTATAGTTAAATTTCCAAATCATTTTAATCTCTTACATAAAAGGTAGATATTCACATGAGTCTGGCATGGATATATTTAATATTAGCCATCATTACGGAAGTGGCTGGTACACTCACGATGAATGCTTCGGGTCATTCCGGCAGTCTCTGGATGTATGGGTTGATGTATGTCTTCATTTGTTCTTCGTACACATTACTCTCCTTTGCCCTTCGCAAAATTCCAGTGGGCATCGCTATTGCGATCTGGGAAGGATTTGGCACCGCTCTGATTTCGTCGATTTCGATGGTGTTTCTCAATGAACGAGTATCCACGCAGAAGCTTCTGGGTCTTGCTTGCGCCCTCATCGGTATTATTTTGCTCAAATTCGGTGAAAAAGAAGAGTCAGAAGGAGCCGAATCATGATTCATATCTATTTTATTTTTATCATTCTTGCCGCAGTTTTGGATGTCGTGGCTAACTTGCTTTTAGAAAAATCAGATGGATTTAAACACAAAATATATGGAATTCCCGCGTTAGGGATGGTTTGCCTGGCCTTCACACTCCTTGCTCAAGTCACGTCGGTCATTGATCTCACCGTGGCCTATGTGAGCTGGGGAGCTATGGCAATTTTGGGCACAGTCATTTCTGCAAAATTCCTTTTTGGACATCGCCTGAATTGGAAGGGCTGGTTAGGGATTATCATGGTATTCAGCTCCATCGTCTTGCTGAAAACGGCTTAATTCTGAACATCTGAACAGAGTCAATCCGCATAATCTTTACGAAGGCGCTTTTTATCAAATTTGCCCACACTCGTTTTCGGGATCTCTGCAATGAAATGAAAAACTTCGGGAATCCAGAATTTCTCAAACAATTTTAAAAGCTCTAATTGCAGCTCTGTCACTGATACTTCTGCACCTTTTTTTAAAACTACTAAAGCCACAGGTCTCTCCGACCATTTCTTATCCGGAACTCCGATAACAGCAGCTTCTTGAACTTTCTCATGGCACATCAATGCATTTTCAAGTGCGATGCTAGAAATCCACTCGCCGCCACTTTTAATTAAATCTTTTTTACGGTCCACAATCATCATACTACCGGTCGGATCAATACTCGCTGCGTCTCCGGTTTTAAACCAGCCATCCGGAGTAAACTGCACCTCTCCGCTCGTATCTTTAAAGTAGGAAGAGATCACCCACGGACCCCTGACTTGAAGTTCCCCGTACACTTCTCCATCCCACTCCAACTCGACTCCACTTTCATCTACAATTCGCATTTCCATGCAAGGAGCGGCACTTCCCTGTCTCGCCTTACGACTCAATCGCACTTCAGCTTCTAACTCCCGGTCAGTATCGAGCAAGCCCGAGCATGTTCCCAAAGGCGACAACTCAGTCATTCCCCAAGCATGTAAAACAGGAATCTTCAATTCCGTTTCGAAACTCTGAATCAATGCGCGTGGCATTGCAGCTCCACCTGCAACCAAAGCCCGGAGAGAGTCTGTTTTATATTTTCCCTTTTTTAGCTCCTCTAAAAGCCCCATCCAGAGCGTGGGAACTCCAGCCGCAATAGTTACACCGAAGTCCTGAATCATTTGAGCACTATCAGCTGGTTTCAAATGACGGCCTGGTAAGACTAAACGAGCACCGACTAGAGCTGCAGCATAGGGAATTCCCCAGGCATTCGCATGAAACATGGGAACTAAGACAAGGATAGTATCTGTTGATCTAATTCCAAGAGTCTCGGCCGCTGAAATTCCCAATGCATGCAGGAATTGAGAACGATGACTATAGAGAGCCCCTTTCGGATTTCCGGTTGTACCCGAGGTATAACAAAGACCTGCAGCTTGCCTTTCGTCTAATGCGGGCCAATCCAACTCGGAACTTTCAGAAGCGATGAGTTCTTCATAATGTTGATAGGGCGTTAAAGAGGTTTTGAAATGAGCCGGCGCGCCCATGATGATGTACTTTTCGACAGTCGAAAGATTCTGGGCGATCTTCTCCACCAACGGTACCCCGTCGACGTCCACAAAGAGAATCCGATCTTCCGCGTGCTGAACAATATAGGTGAGCTGATCCGGAAATAGTCGAATATTTAAAGTGTGGAGTATCGCACCGATTCCAGGCACCGCGAAATAAAGCTCGAAGTGTTCGAGACTATTCCATGCAAACGTTCCAACCCGGTCTCCCGGACGAATCCCTAGCTTCTGAAGTGCATTTGCTAGCTGGCAAATTCTCTTATAACTTTTAGCATAGGAAGTAGAATGTATCTTTCCTTGAGAGTCCTTTCCAATAAGACCGACCCCTCCGGACATTCTTTTCGCGCGCTTCAGAATTTGGGTGAGCGTCAGCGGATATTCCATCATTTTTCCAAATATCAAGCAGACACCCCCCCATTAAAATGAAACCTTCTCCACTGTCCCCAGACAGTGCATCGGTTCACTCTTTACAGACAAGAGGAAAAAATCGCAATAACCAATGGATCAGCGTGCTGACTGGCTCTGAGACCAGCGGGCACCGAGTCCGGCTTTTTCTCGGCGACTCCGTCTGTTTTCGGAATTTGAAGGCGACGACGAAACGGGCTTTGGAGCTTGAGGCCGTTGAATGATTGGAGCTTGAGGGCGTTGAATCATCGGACCCTGCGACGAGTGACTCGGGGAGTTTGAACGCTTCGCTCTTCCAGGTTCCGCATTTCGCTGAGTTTGGGATCTGGATCTGTTCGGTCTGCTCGATCTACTCGGGCCGCCTCCACTCCCCTTACCTTCATTTTCCAGGTTTTCAGGGGTAGGAAGAACAGGAATCTTCTTTCGAATGAGACGTTCTATATCAGCGAGATAAGATCTTTCTTCACTCGAACAGAATGAAAAAGCGCTTCCTTCAGTCCCGGCACGAGCGGTACGTCCAATTCGATGAACGTAACTTTCAGAAATATTCGGAATGTCATGATTAAAAACATGGGTCACTTTATCGATATCAATTCCGCGAGCTGCGATATCCGTCGCTACGAGTATCCGACATTGTCCTTTTTTGATACTGTCTAACGCCCGCTCGCGAGCACCCTGAGACTTGTTGCCGTGGATAGCATTCGCTCGAATTCCTGCGCCATTTAAGGATTCCGAAACCCGATTTGCATCCCGTTTTGTCCGAGTAAAGACCAAGCCCCGCTCGACTTTTGGGTCTTTAAGCAAATGAATCAGAAGTGAAGTCTTCTGCCTCTTCTCGACATGGTAAATCGCTTGCTGAATTTTTTCAGCGGTTGAAGCCACCGGCGTTACTTCTATCCGTACCGGTTGCATCAAAATTTGTTCAGAAAGCTTTCGAATTTCCGGAGGCATCGTTGCCGAAAAGAAAAGGGTTTGGCGAGCCTTCGGAATCGCAGAAATGATCTTACGAACATCACGGATAAAGCCCATATCAAGCATTCGGTCGGCTTCATCCAAAACGAGAATTTCTAAACCTTGAAACTGAACCATTCTCTGCTGCATCAAATCCAAAAGACGACCTGGGGTTGCAACTAAGATTTCCACCCCTTGACGTAATGTTTTCACTTGGGATTTCTGGTTAACGCCACCAAAGATCACGGTATTTCGAAAGGGTAACTCTTTGCCATAATTCGTAAAGCTCTGCGCGATCTGCGAGGCAAGTTCCCGAGTCGGAGTCAAAACAAGAACTCGAATATGAGGTACACCCGATGTGCGAGGTTTCGTTTCCGTCAAAAGCTGAAGGATGGGAAGAGCAAATGCGGCGGTTTTTCCAGTCCCAGTTTGGGCGCAGGCCAGCACATCTTTACGGGACAAAATCAAGGGTATCGCCTGAGTTTGAATAGGAGTAGGTGTTTCATAGCCTTCAGACGTAACTGCACGCACAATGGGATCAATCAAGTTCAGAGAATCAAATTTCATAAGGCGTTAACTTATCCCTTTTCAATCTCCATTACCAGAGAAAAAAGATCGGATTAGCTGCTTTGTTTAAAACTAGGATGGTTGAATCGACTGCCGAAACTGAGGCGACTGAATCAAAAACTCATAATCCTCCAGTTGCATGGGCCCCTTGGAATAGCTCATTGAGCGCATCGGCGCAGCGTTTGTAGACTTTCGAATACGCGTCACCCAGTCCAGCCCTAAAGGACGACTCAGAAGCTCGAAATGATTGGAAGCAACGGTCGTTTCAGCTTTTTCTCCCACTTCACATCCTATGCCCACATAAAAACCAGCTAACAATAAGGTCGCGCGCACTGCCGTTGACCGGGTGTAGTTCGTTAACAAACAGGGGGTTTCTGGTGCTAAACAGCTTCGGAGCATTCGAAAATGATCGAGGGTCCACATCTCTGGATTACTGACGGGTGAATAAGGATCATATAAAATCGCATTCGGCGCCGGCAAATTCCGCCCTTTGATTTGCTCTCTGAAGTCACAAAGATGAAGTTGCCAGGTCATTCGAGGAGAGATTTGGACGTATTTCTCACTCAATAACCGCCTCAAAAGAGTTTTGTACGGTATGGGATAGACCAGCTCTTCGGAGTGAAGCAACGCAAATTCTGCAGCAGATGGGGTCTTATCGAAACTATGAATTTCTACACATGTTTCAGAATCTTGAAGAGCTTCAATGGCAGCAAGAACATTCGCAGCCGCACCCAAACCGACATCCCAGATTACAAATTTCTCGACTCCCCTACTCCGCTCGACCAACCTCTGCTGTTGAACATGAAGAACATAGGCTTCAACCCACGGCCCCGTAACCGGATGAAAAGTTTCACCTAGCTCTACAGATCTCAGACTATTCACTCCGGACTTAAGTGGGACAATTTCGTATTCCAAAAAAACCTCCTCAGGGGTACTGTATTCATCTTCTATGAAACGTCAGCCACTATTGCAACTCGGACGCGTCACTTTAGACCGACTTTTCTCAAAACTTGGAATCGCGTCCCGTGGAACGAGTCAAAAATGGATTCGAGAAGGTCGAGTCCGAGTCAATCAAAAGGTGATTAAAAACCCAGACCTTTGGATATCCTGGCCTTCAGATTCTGTCAGCTTTGACGATCAACCCCTTCTCGAGCAGAAAAAACGTTTTTTTCTCTTTCATAAGCCCAAGGGATTCATCACCACTCATAGTGATGAAAAAAATCGAAAAACGATCTTTGACCTACTCCCAAAAGACCTCGGTTTTATTCACGCCGTTGGGCGCCTTGATCAGGCCACGAGTGGCCTCCTCTTGCTGACCAATGACTCTCAACTCTCCAGCTTTCTCACTGACCCGATCAATAAAATCCGTAGAATCTATTTGGTGACAGTACGGGGAGAATTGAGCGAAGAAAAGTCAAAGCGAGCCCTCCTCGGAGTGACGGATGACGGGGAGCTCTTAAAATGCGAGGAAATTAAGATCCAGAAAAGTTCTAAACGAGAAACCCATCTCGAATTGACTTTAGTCGAAGGCAAAAATAGAGAGATTCGACGACTCCTGAGCGCCCTCGGCCATGAAGTGACCCGACTCAGGCGAATCCAATACGGTCCTTTTCAGCTTGAGCAACTCTTACCGGGAGAATGGAAAGAAATCCCTATCTCAACCTTAGAGACAATGTTGAAGAGTAAGACTGGACTGACTTAAACCCGAGTCAGTCAAAACAGCGTGACCACACCCTGGACCGTAGGAAACAGACTCAGTTTTTCCATCAAATGGGCCTCCCACAAAAGAAGTTGTGATTCCTCCGCCGGTGGGTAAACAACAATTGCTATCATAGGTGAGCGGAGATGTAACCGTAGTGAGCGAAACATAGTGAGCCAGATTATGTTGAACATGGAGCGTCCCACTTAAAACTTTTCGTTCTCCCCCATGCCCTTGAACTACAACTGGAAATACAGTTGATACCGTATGATCCCACAGACCTCGTCCCGACTGGCCTGTATAGTGTGCACCCTGAATCCCGATCTGTCTCTGTCCATCACAGGTATTATTGAGACCAGAACCTTGGCAGGTCACAGTAAATCCCCCTTGCTCCGGGCTTGAGTAGCCGCTGCTATTTTCTGTATCCAATGTGATCGAGTTATTCCCCACAGATCGAACGAGGGGATCTCGCACACCTTCTTTATTCACAGTCCTACGATTGAACGAACATGGAGTTTGTGATGAAGCACTGAGCGGATTACTCGTACAACATCCACTCCCCGTCCAATAAAGAGTTTCCGAACCTCGAATGGAAATTTCGTGATCCAAAAGCTCCGAGCAGCCATCAAAAGCAACGGTCTCCGAATTGGCGTTACAGCTTGTAATAGCGCTCGACCAATCACACGAAGGCACCGCCCAGCTCATCGGGATTGGGTCGATGGAGTTTTTGAATCGCGCGATAAAACTTTGCTTTTTAAGGGTACTATTCATAGCAACAGTCCCTTCACTAGCGTTAGCTCCCCCCCCCAATCGCAGTGGTTGCTACTTCTGAACCTGTCCCATCGCTCGCGGTAGTATTGTTTCCGCTATTGTTACAACCGAAACTTGTAGCCAATACCCAACTCAAAAAAAGACCCGACGATAAAAATAATTTTCCACTCAACATATAAAGGGTCTTACGTGCACAGTCCCAAAAAGTTCCCTTAAATTTTTCAATTAAATTTTTTTATTGAATCGTTTGATTAAGCTTGATGACTAACGACAAAACTTTGACTCCTATTGTCACCAGAAATTCAGAAGAAGCTATCGGAAAATAAAGAACAAGAATTAAGAAAATACAGATTTATTTAAAATATATACCACAATTACCGAAGAATATTAACATGACATACATAGAATTACTAAAAAACTTATAGCATTAGCGAAAGAAGAGTCAACAGCTCTATGACCGCAGTGCGCTCCATCTTCTTTATCTTTGCCTTTCTCTCATTATCTCTGTTGTGTTCGAACACCCACGCAGAAGAAAAAACAAGAACGGACTATACGCTTTTTCATCCGGTACCCGATTCAGAGATGAGAGATTTTGAGGCAGATCGCCCGGGCAAATCGGAAAGCCCTATTTCAATAGATCCTGGTCACTTCCAGTTTGAGATTGCTTTAATTAGCTATCATTTAATTAACAATGATGATCGGTTAGCAACGAACTCCTCAATCCATCAATACGATATACTTCCATTTAATTTTAAACTAGGACTATTGACAAATATTGATATTGAACTCGCTTTTACACCCTGGATTCATCAGTCTAACGAAGATAGCACTAATCATGGCACTGGGGACACAAAGCTTCGTGTAAAATATAACTTCTGGGGAAATGAAGGGGCAGCCACGGCCTTTGCAGTAATACCCTCGATCACCTTTCCAACGAATCAGAATAAACTCGGAAATGAAGCCATCGCAGGAGGGTTGGCATTTCCATTCAGAGTTCTCTTACCCTCAGAAGTGCAACTTTATGTCACGATTGAGCTGAATCTAAATCAAAACCAATCGAATTCTCAATATCATTCTGAATTTGTATCCATTGTATACCTCAGCCACCCCTTGGTTCAAAAGCTGGAAGGATTCGTGGAATTATTTAATTCCCTGAACCATGACGGAGATCCCAACTGGACCGCCACATTCGACTTTGGGTTCGCGTTTAAGATAAGTAACAATCTACAACTCGATACCGGCCTGAACTTGGGCCTTACCCAGGGAGCCGACGTTCTCAATCCTACAATCGGCATTGCCTTTCGATATTAGCTAATACATTTGGGCAATTCCATATTTTTTTACATTCTCCAACCCAACCCAATGTAGACTGGATAAATGGAAGTTTTGCATCAAATCGAGATCAATAAAAAAGATGGGACACACCGTGAAATACACAAATAAGGATCTAGCCCCAATTCATCAAGCCGATCGAACATGGAATGTCTGGAATTTCGCAGCGCTCTGGATCAGTATGAGTCTTTGTATTCCAACTTATATGCTAGCAAGCTCCCTGATTGATGGCGGAATGAGTTGGTGGCAAGCCATTATTACTATTCTCTTAGGTAACCTGATTGTCCTCTTTCCCATGATCCTGAACGGGAACGCCGGAGCACGCTATGGAATACCGTTCCCAGTACTCAGCCGCGCAAGTTTCGGAATCAGAGGCGCGAATATTCCCGCATTACTCAGAGCGTTCGTAGCATGCGGTTGGTTTGGCATACAGACCTGGATTGGGGGCTTTGCCATTTTTCAACTCTTGAAAATCTGGTTCCCTGGCATAGGAGAGCTTCCACAGATTTTTCCCGCCTCCTTTGGATTGCAAACTGGATCAGCTCTCACTTTCTTGGGCTTTTGGCTGATCAATATGATGATGGTGTATTTCGGAATTGAAAATATTCGCAAGCTTATGGCTTTTAAAGCAGTCTTTCTTCCAGCTGTCGCCGTCGCACTCTTGTTTTGGGCGATCAATGCCGCAAACGGCCTAGGTCCTATCTTGAGTCAGCCTTCAAAATTTCACAATAATAAGGAATTCTTTATTTATTTTTTCCCCGCACTGACCGCCATGGTGGGAAATTGGGCAACCCTTTCTCTGAATATTCCCGACTTCACGCGCTATGCAAAATCTGAACGGGTCCAAAGAATCGGTCAGGCGATTGCACTCCCCCCATCCATGGCTTTCTTTTCCTTTGTTGGTGTGATTGTCACCAGCGCAACCGCTCTGGTTTTTGGCGCCGTAATCTGGGACCCGATTGAATTGGCCGGAAAATTTCATTCTCCGATTCTGATCTCTTTTGCGATGTTGGCGGTTGCGCTTTCCACGCTGGCAACGAATATTGCCGCCAATATAGTCAGTCCTGCGAATGATTTCTCCAATCTCGCCCCTACTCGAATTAGTTTTCGTAGGGGTGGTTATATCACTGGCATTATCGGCATTCTCATTTGCCCTTGGAAACTCATTGCAGACCCCACCGGTTTTATTTTCACGTGGCTTATAGCCTATTCGAGTCTCCTGGGTCCCATTGCCGGAATTATGCTGGTGGATTACTACCTAATTAGAAAGCAAGAGCTGTCAGTCTCAGAACTCTATCAAGAAGAAAGTCAGTATTGGTTTTGGAATGGCTTTAATGTGAAAGCCATTTTTGCACTGATTTCTGGGATTCTCCCAAACATACCGGGATTCTTAACGACGGTTGGCAGGGTCAGTCCAACTACATTTCCCCCTTTACTCAATGGACTTTATCACTATGCTTGGTTTGTTGGATTTATTGTATCTGGGGGCCTCTATTGGTTTTTGGGTCACTTAAAATCAGCTCATCCACTCACCTCAGTCAGCGCGGTCGCCCAGACTGAATCAGTTTAATTGATTCGTCATTCGTATTTTTATATGAGTTAAATGTACTCTACCTTTACTTCATCTGTCTTTTTTGTTACAAATCCGCAAACATTTTACCGTTTCACAGACTTGTGAAGTTTTTGGAGTAACCGTGAAAAATAGGAATTACAATTCATACTTACTGATTAGCATTCTTACTTTGAGCTGTGAAAACAGTATTCTGGCCAGCGAGTCTACTGATTCTTCTGTGCATCAGTCACAAAGTCTAGTCACTGATTTTAATCAATCGAATCCACTTCCTAAAACCCAATTACTTGAAATGGGTACGCAAATTCAATACTTTGATTACAAGGAAACCATGCCAGATAGACCTGACTTTAAGAGTGAGGAGCGCGGTGTAGTACCTGGCCTTTTTATAGCTTACTCACTCTTCCATCCTAGTAGCCCTTTTTCTTTGGATGCTCATCTGTCTTACAGCTCGACTGACGTTCACTATGATGGCGCTTTACAAAACGGCACTCCGCTCCTATCTGAAAGCGGTCTTGCCATTGTGCAGGGTCAGGTGACGGTTGGTTATGCTATTATCAAAGATTTTTATACTCATTTGGGTATCTATGGGGGCCTCAACTCCAGAAAATGGCATCGTCAACTCGATAAAGCTCTGAAA
>Ga0207137_1109_pt2 | contig 19150 bp, 13 predicted proteins | sample Alteio_BWMinHeat_9_FD_153572 | JGI IMG/M metagenome (GOLD analysis project Ga0207137, IMG submission 153572) | Enriched cells from forest soil in Barre Woods Harvard Forest LTER site, Petersham, Massachusetts, United States -... | ecosystem: Environmental > Terrestrial > Soil > Temperate forest >...
ATAACGCCATTTTCTCCCCCTTCGCTGCATCCCGACGGCAATTCTTGACAATATCTCATCTGCCGGCGGGCGAGGAAGCCAAACTGAGCTTTCGCGCTGAGTTTACCTGCAAGAGAAACAAAAAGGAACAAAAAGAAGATAAACGAAATCAGTTGCAAATAGAACCGACGTGCTCGAAAACTTCGGAAATTGAGAAGCAAGCACTTCCAAGGGAAATTAAGTTTCGAATTGAGCGACTGGAAAGGACAAGATGCTACGAAGAAAGGCCGGTTTCAAAGCCATGAATTCGAGCGCACCAAGAGTGCATCCTGTAAGTTAGGGCATGTGGTAAGATATCGAAAGCAAACAGCGGAGAGGTGGCCGAGAGGCTGAAGGCGGCGGTTTGCTAAACCCACCTGCCCTGTTTGCGCTCGCCGATTTCCACGTCTTTTCAGTAATTTAACTCGCTCTCAGTTGCATTGGGACGGCCTCATTTGCGGGTTATAGTGCACCAAGAGTGCACCAAAACCGCGATGGCTCGCAGAGCTTATTGGCTTTGGAGGGGGTAGGGGAGGCTCGCATCTTGATCCTTGATGATACTGGGCCTTTGTCCTTAATAACAGTATCTCCTACGGGTTCATCATCTAAACACGCAGGAAGTGGAAGAAACTCCGTCGCAACAAACCACAATCCACTTAGAATTGCCCCGTTTTTGATTCCGGCTGAAGTTTTGGTGAACCACCGGCGCCCAGCCATTCGCCCAAGGACTCCCACGAGGCAGTGAATAGATTTAGGATTGTGAGTTATCATGGTCAATCAGCTCGGCTATTCGGCAGTAGTTCGGCAGCAGGTATGATCAGCACGCCAGCTATCGGCTCATCGGGTGGGCGCGCCCGACCCTGCGGAGGATGCGCCGTCGCCCTCGGCCCATTACGGCTTTTCTGGAATCAAGCGTCCTTGTGGCCTGAATGATTCTGCATCCAACGGGAGTTGAGAATGGCGGGCTTGAATATGGCAAAACATTTTCCAGAAGTCCGCAGGAGAATAGGTCGCTTTGGCGCTTGTAGGCTTGGGTTGCCGTTGACGTGGACTGTCCCAAAATGTTTAGGCTCTATCAGATAGAGACTCCCACTCTCTAGATCTTGTATGGCCATCAGATTGCTTAATTCACGGTTGACTTACTAACTCTTACCCCGGTTTTCCAGGCGTGTTTTACTGCCCTGGCAGTGAGAGAGCTGAGCCCAAATCGATCAGGGACAGGACATTGAAATGAAAATGAACCGTCTTTCGGCATTCTTCGGGCTCCTGGCGTTCGCGGGAGCAGTCCCCGCTCGCGCAGACAACATAGCCTACACCGACCCGGCCGGCCAAGGTACGCAAGCGTGGCCAGGCAATCTCGCATTGAACTTCAACGTGCTTTCTCCGATCACGGTGACAGAACTGGGTGTGTTCAACGCTTCGGGAAGCGGCACGATCACGGGCAAGATCCAGGTGGTGATCTACAACACCGTCACCAACACCGCAGTGACGCCCATAGTCACATTCAGTGGAAACTATACGCCCGCTGGGCTGGGTTTCGATGTTTTCCAGGCGATTACTCCGGTTGTCCTGGGAATTGGGTCGTACGAGGTCGATGCAGTCGGGTTCAGCCCTAGCGATCACAACGGGAACATAAATACTGGTTCCAGCAGCGGCCCGATATTGAACAACTTCGCCGGTTCACTGGCGTTCACCGGGGCAAGTTACGACTTGGCTTCTGTTGTCCTCGACGATCCATCGACGTGTCCCGGCTGCACCGCCTTTCCAGCACAGTCGCGCCAATTCGACGCTGGCACCTTCGGTGCCGTCACAACGGTCCCGGAACCATCCTCGCTGCTGCTGTTCGGCACTGGAGTACTCGCCCCCGGGATGATGGTCTTCCGCCGGAAGTCCACGTTGGCGAGAGCAAACTAACGCTCAATTTCGCCAAAGTCTGCCCGCCCTGGGCGACACTCAGTGGCCCATCCACAAAAGTAGACAAGTCGTGACGCTGAATTTCCTTCTGCAATTCGCGCGATGACCAACACCGATTCGTAGAACGACATAACGACTTCGATCTTCGAACTCGCACGTTGGACAACCGGCGGCGGTTTTCCCAACCTTTGCAGAAAATTTCAAGGAAAGCTCGCATTGATTTTGAAGGAGTTATTCCCTCTTCCTACTCGTGGCGGCCACGTTTTCGCGGTTATAGCGCACCAAGAGTGCATCCTGTAAGTTAGGGCGTATGGTAAGATATCGAAAGCAAACAGCGGAGAGGTGGCCGAGAGGCTGAAGGCGGCGGTTTGCTAAACCGTTGTACGAGCTAAAACTTGTACCGGGGGTTCGAATCCCCCCCTCTCCGCCAGATCTTTATTTTCAGTGGGTTGGACTCCTTCCTAAAGCTTTTCCTGAGAATCCCTCACAACTCAGTATTGAGAAACAGAGGATTCTCATGGCTATCAAATTTTCCGTCTACAAGTACTGCAGGACTGATGCGGCGCACCTCTGGTTTAAACAGCAATTCGGTTTCGCTGCGTCAGCGACAGAGCGCTTCGAGCAGGCGTTCTTTCTTTTTCTCGGCGAACTCGGAGAGGGCGTCGAGGGAAGCAAAATAACCGGCCAGAGCGGCGGCGGCAAGTCCCGCAAAGGCTTCGGCAGGTAGCCAGGGATTGCCTGTCCAGCGGCCGGAAAGAAGGATCAAAGCGCTTATGCCACCAAGGACGATTTGCACGCCAAAGAGCATTAAGACCGCCATGCCGGAGGGGCGTTGATTGCGCATCTGGCCAAAGTTGAGTTTGTGAGGGAAATTGAGCGCGGACCAATTGGCGATGGGCAACTGCCCGGCTACCGAGAAAACGATGGCCGCGAGGGTGGCGACGAACAGGGGAGCAGGAGGAAGTCCGACGCGGTAGGCGAAAAAGGCGATGGAAAGAACGAGCTCAAAGAGCAGCAGGCAAACCAACATCAAATTTTTCCCGAGGAAGACGTAGCGGAAGCGAATCGGAGCCATGAAGTAGGTCTGAATCCCATGACCCTCGTAGGCAAAGCTGTTGTATGCAGGGGCCGTCAACATCAAAACGAGATAACCCATGAGGGCGGGGAAAAGGGAAGCATCAGGAAGTTCCCGTGCGGAACTCGCGTGGCGGAGCGAACTCGTCTGCATGGTGACCAGAAAGATGAACAGCGGCGGCATGATCAAGAGAAAGAAGGAAAAGCCGTTGCGGATCAGATAGCGGAACTCCTTGCGCACAACCTCAGCGACTTGCGGAGAAAGCAGACGGAGAGCGGCGGGTTCTCCGCCCTCTTTCGCCATTGGGCGGGAAATGGCACGAGAGGGAGCAAGTGATTCACTCAGCTCTTCTCCGCGGTATTGCGCGGAGAAACGGCACCAGAGCAGTCCGGCAAAGAGCAGAACGTAGAGTGAGAGTCCCGCCAGATCAATGAAAAAGTCACCATAATGATTTGCGGCGGCGCCAGCGACCGCCTGGCCAGCAAGCGAACCGGGGAAAGGCGCGAGGTAGGGCAGGGCGATATGGAGCGAGGGGCGGGCCGCGTCTCCGTAGCGTTGGACGAGCGGAGAGATGAACTGGAGCGAGACCATGGAGAGTATGAAAAGCCCAAAAAAGAGTTCGCGAGTGCGGCGGCGGGCCAGCAGGCGTTCGAGCCAGGAGCCAATCAAGCGCTCGAGGTTCACGTTCATCAAGACGAAAACCAGATTCATGAGTAACAATGCGGGCACTACCTGGGGTCGCGCGGCAGCGGCGCCAACGGTGATCGAGAGCAGCCAGCTGAGGGCGGCGAGGGCGGAAAAATCGGCGAGTCCGTAAGCGAGGCCGATGAGATAGAAGGCGCCGCGGCTGAGGGGAAAACGGAGGAGCGCGCGGAATTCAAAATTTGCCCCGAAGCCCGCGACGAAGATAGGGAAAATTTGCCACCAGACAAAAATGCCCCAGTAGAGCAACGCCATCCAACTGGATGGGCCGCGAGAGAGGAAAGCGTACGAGCCGGCATAAAACGCAAAGCAGAGGCCTAAGACCAAGAGAGAACCAAAAATTCCAGAAATCAACAGACCGATGAGATCGAGGCGGCTGTTTTTCCGGCGCGTAGCGTTGCGGAGAAGGCGCCAGCGAAGCACCGCGACGAGGCTAATCTGTCCGATAATTCCAGGAAAATGAGTTACAGCAGCCACGAGAGCTCCTCGAGCTGGGGGCGCTCGGCTCCGCCTTGACCGACGATGGAAAGGAAGATCTGCTCGAGGGTCGTTTTGCTGCCTTCTTTACCGGCGGCGCGGAGTTCCTCGAGCGAGCCCTGAGCAACGAGGCGGCCTTGATGAATGATGGCGACGTGGCTGCAGAGGCGCTCGACGATTTCGAGAACATGAGAAGTGAGGAAAATCGTGACGCCGCGCTCGGCCATACGGGCTAAAAGAGATTTCAACGCGCCCGCCGCGAGTGCGTCGACGCCTTCGAAAGGTTCGTCGAGGAAAAGGATACGCGGGCCGTGAATCACGGCGGCGGCGAGCGCAAGTTTTTTCTGCATGCCGTGGGAATAATCGGCGATGAGAGTCTTGGGACGGTCGGCGAGCTGCATGAAGTCCAGCAGCTCCTCGCTGCGCTGGCGGGTAGTCGGCAGGTCGAGGCCGTACATTCGCCCTACGAAGTGAAGGTATTCTGCGCCGGTAAGGCGTTCGAAGAGGCCCATGCCTTCAGGAACGACACCGATCTGGCGCTTGACTTCGACTGGATGCGCCGCGAAGTCCAGACCGAGAAGCTCCATGCGACCGGAAGTCGGCGCGAGCAACCCCGTCAACATTTTGATGGTGGTCGATTTGCCGGCGCCATTCGGACCCAGAAAGCCAAAGAACTGTCCCGCGGCTACCTGGAGGTCGACGCCATCGACGGCAGTGAGGGCGCCAAAACGCCTGGTGAGTTTTTCCGTTGAGATGGCGATGTCTGGCACGTGGTCTTTTTTTGGGAAAACCGACCAAAATGGCTGCAAAACTCTAACATGACTTTCGGATGGTTCAGAAGTGCGCGAGGAATCAGGGGAGAGCTGCTGTAAAGAATCGCGCAGTGAGGCTAAGAAGGCTTTGGCGTGCCTGTGGGAGGAGTTGCGAATTGGAGTTCCCGGGCGGGAGCGGCCGCCAGGGCAGCGGGCAGTTCAACGCGAAAAACGGCGCCGCCTTCCTGGCGATTGTAACAGTGAATTTTTCCGCCGTGCTCCTGGACGATACCGAAGCAGATGCTGAGGCCGAGGCCGGTGCCCTTGCCGACAGGTTTGGTGGTGTAGAAAGGATCAAAGACGCGGTGAGGCTCCTTGATGCCGGGGCCGTTGTCGGAGAAAAGAATGACGACGTTGGAACGATCGCGCATGGTTTTGACGGTAAGGGCACCGTTGTTCTTGGCGGACAAGGCATCGATGGCGTTGCTGACGATATTGAAAAATACCTGCATGAGTTGATTACCGTCGCCGCGAACGCCGGGCAGCACGGATTCCAGCTGAAGATCGACGCGGGTGGTGCCGGAGCGAAGATCGAGGGCGCGAAGCTGAACAGCGTTGGTGACGACAGTGTTGACGTCGAGCAGAGTGCGCTCCGAAGGAACCTGGCGGGCAAAACTAAGTAGGTTCGTGACCAGGCCCTTGGTGCGGCGGGCCTGGTCGCGAATCTTGGAGGCCAGGCCGCGCGCTTTTTCCGGGAGGGAAGGATCATCGGCGAGGAGATCAGAAAATCCCAAAATGGCCGTCAAGGGATTGTTGATTTCGTGGGCGGCGCCAGCAGCGAGTTGACCGAGAGAAACGAGTTTTTCGGTTTGCACGAGTTGCGCTTGCACGCGCTGGAGGTTTTCGACAGATTGCTGGGATTGCGCGAGCAATCGCGAGCGGTCGGAGTCCGCGAGATGGGTGCGCAGGAAAATTAACAAGGCGAGAGGGATGGCGGCGACTAGAGTGACCATTAGGCGAAATTCACGCACGGCAGGGCTGTCCTGAGAATACCGCAAAGTGTAAATGGCAAAGACCGGAAGAGAGATGACCGCGAGCATGGCCAGCCGCGCCGGCCAGATGTTTTCTCTACGCGCAGAATCGGAATCGTCGTCATATCCGGATTCCGAGAACGAATCGAGCTCGGCGCGATTCAGATAGGCAACCACTCCCGCAAAACCAAACCAGAGGAAAGATGCGAGCAAAGGCAAGTCGTAAAGACTACCGGTGTAGTACGCATTTGGACCGATCGCGACGTTAATGGCCAGTGAAGAGAGCATGTAAGCCGCAGAGGCGCCGAACAAGTTTAGATAGACGATGCGCCACGCCCCACGCGTGCGCAGGCAGAAATAGCCTAGACCGCCGACGAGGATCATATTCTGAATATTGGCCACGATATTGAAGCTGTAGCTGTATTGGGCGACGAGGGGTTCGGCGTACATCCAGGGGAGAACGGTGAAAGCGTAGAGGAAAATCCAGAAGGCCAGCAGCAGGATAAAGTCCAAGTACCCGAACCGCAAATGCAAGTCACCGCGCCTGCGGTGTGGTCGCAGCGTGAGAGCGGCCAACATGGGGATTCCTCGAAGGAAGATGATGATATCTCCCGCATACATTAGCGGGAGCGGTTTACGAAGGTAGACTTCGTAGTAGGTCCACTCGAACTGCCCGATCATCCATAGCGTGCAGCCCATAGCGAACAACATCCAGAAAAGATTGCGGCGCCAGTGAGGAGTGCCGGCGTTGAGGAGTAAACCGGCGTTGGCGAAGAGCGGAAGAAAGCACTGAACGAGATCTCCGAAGGTGGTGAGGGCTTGGCTGTCTCGAGGCAGAGAGAGCGAAACAATGGCGTAGACGCCGAGGACGAACAGACTGAACCCAATGCACCAGCCAATTATGCGGGAGGTAGACATGCGCTTGCCGGGATTCATTGTAATTGTGCGGGGAGATGAGGGGAGCAAAGGTTCGCGATGAAATGGCGTAAGGATAAACGAAGCCAGGGATGACCAGCGGGAGTGCAGGGACGCCGAGTTGGATTGCCTGGGGAACAGTGGCGGAGGAGGAGGGATTCGAACCCCCGAGGCCCTTTCGAGCCTAACGGTTTTCAAGACCGCCGCCTTCAACCACTCGGCCACTCCTCCGTTTTTAAGTATAACTTGCAACAGCGTTACGGAAAGCAGAATTGGAGCGGGGACGTTTCTTTCGCTCGACCAATGCTAAGATTGCGAGACTAGATCTAAAGTAGAGTGTGATGCTGGCCCTGTTGAGTCCGGGCGATGCCCGCAGAGGATCAGGTGTGCGTTTCCCACAAAGTCGGCACAACGTTGCCGGCGTGAAGTGCGTCCAATGTTCCTGCGCCCACGGGGGTTTGAAGTTGACGCGGGGGATAGCTACCATGGGTGGGCGCGAAAATGAATGTAAAACCTGAAAATCACGGACGGCACGAATGAGCCGATTCAAATGTATTACTTTACTCTTTTGCACGAGCTTCGCAGTCAGCGTCTGGGGACAGACGGAGCCGACGCAAGACAAAAAAACTACTGATTCCACCGAAGCGGAAAAGACAGAAAACCCTCCAGAAAAGAAGGCCGACGAGCACGCCGCGAGCGAATCGCCCGTTCCGCTATTCAAAAACCTGCTCCATGACCAAAAGGACATCTGGACAAGCCCGCTTCGGATGAAGCCGGCTGATCTTAAGTGGGCCGTGCCGTTCGCAGGCATCACAACCGGCCTGATCATGACGGATCGGACTTTTTCCCACGAGGCCACCCGCAACAGCCATGTCCATGCGAGCCAGACCTTCTCCGATGTCGGACTCGCTTTCGCGGGCGCTTCGAGTGCGGGAATTTACTTACTGGGCCGCACTTCTGGGGACCCCCAAGAGCGAGAAACCGGGATTCTCGGCGGCGAAGCGATGGTCAATGCGCTTGTGGTGGATGAAGCGCTCAAGTACGTGTTCCAGCGACAGCGCCCATTTGAGGGCAACACGACGGGCCGCTTCTTTCAGGGAACCAGCCATGATTCCTTTCCATCCGCGCACGCTACTCTTGCGTTTGCGTTCGCTTCCGTCCTGGCTCATGAATATCCTGGATGGCTAACAAAAGTACTGGCTTATGGGGGTGCTTCGGCCATCAGCGCTGCGCGCGTGACAGGCAAACAGCACTTTTCCTCAGACGTGTTCGTTGGAGGTGTCCTCGGCTACTTCATCGGGGAGCATGTCTATCGCTCTCACCACGATCGGGAACTCGATGGAGGAGACTATGGGACTTTTACAAAAGAACCCCGACTAATGAGGTTGAACAGCGCGGGTTCAACGTACATCGAACTCGACAGCTGGATTTACCCCGCAGTTGAGCGCTTGACCGCGCTCGGGATTATTCGGAGCGCGTTCCTGGGTATCCGTCCTTGGACGCGGACTGCCGTTGCGCAAATGCTGATCGATGCGGACGTCCGAATGGGGGATCCGTCGTTGTTAAGTCCTCAGGAGACATCGCTGTTCGCAACTCTCAGGAGCGAATTTTCACAGGAATTAAGCCTGGAAGACGGGGGCGTCAATGAAAGTATCCGTGTCGAATCGCTCTATACAAGAATTGATCCCATCGCAGGGACGCCGCTCAATGACAGCTACCACTTCGGGCAGACGATCATTAACGACTTCGGGCGTCCCTATCAGCAAGGGTTCAACATGGTTTCCGGTTTCACAAGTAGAGCCGAGACGGGACCATTTTCGTTCTTCGTTCGCGGGGAATATCAGTATGCGCCAAGTGCGGGGGCCTATTCAGCCAGCGTACGGAACGTGATTGCGCAAGCTGATCAAAACCCTGTACAGCCAGCGACTCCAATCCAAACAGCGGAACAGTTCAGGCTGCTGGACGCCTATACAAGCATGACGCTCTGGGGCAACGAAGTTTCGGTTGGCAAGCAGAGCTTGTGGTGGGGACCCGGCGAGGGCGGGGCAATGATTTTCAGCAATAATGCGGAGCCGATATACATGCTTCGCATCAACCGGACCCTTCCCTTGTACATTCCCTTGCTTTCCAGGCTGCTGGGGCCGATGCGGCATGATCATTTCTTTGGAAAGCTGAGCGGCCATCATTTCCCGCCGGACCCATTCATGTATGGCGATAAAATCAGCTTTCAACCGACCAAGAACTTAGAGCTGGGATTTTCGCGCACAGCGATTTTCGCTGGGCAGGGCAAGACACCATTAACGTTCGGGACATTTTGGCGGAGCTACACGAGCGCGAACGACGTTCCCTTTCAAGACAAAGGAACGGCACGCGATCCGGGGGCGCGCCACGGAGGCTTCGATTTTTCGTACAAGCTTCCCTTTTTGCGAAACTGGGTCACCCTTTATAGCGATTCCATCATTCACGACGATCCTAGCCCACTCAGTGCTCCCCGCCGGGCATTCATCGTTCCCGGGTTTTATTTGTCTCATTTTCCAAGATTCAACAAACTGGATCTCAGAATAGAGTCGGGGTATACGGACAATCCAGTGATCCCCAATCAATTTGGACGATTCTTGTATTGGGAGCTTGTTTATCACGACGCATACACGAATAAAGGGAATTTGCTGGGAAGCTGGATTGGCCGGCAAGGCAAAGGAACGCAGGTTTGGAGCAATTACTGGCTGAATTCGTTTAGCTCGATTCAAGTGTCTTATCGAAACGCCAAAATCGCAAACCAGTTTATTCCCGGAGGTGGGACGCAAAATGATATTTCAGCGGGCGTGCGACTGCGAGTCAGAAACGACTGGGAGCTGAATACAAACTTCCAATACGAACAGTGGACCATCCCGGTGCTCGCCTCGAATCGCCAGTCCGATTTCCTGAGTTCGATTCAGATTACCTATTGGCCCAAGGAATGGGCGAAAAAGAGGGCGCTACAATAGCTTCCAAATACTGGCAAGGGACTCGCCCAACAGGCAGCACAGGAGAGAGTTTTTAATTGCTCTCCCAGGCCAAGATACTGGCTTTCTCGTCGGCCCGTTCCCAGGCAACAAGTTCGGGACTCATTGAGAGAAGTTAGGCGATGTTGTATTCTTTCGATTCACCTGAATAGCTTTGTTTGATTCCGGTTGCCCGGCGTATTTTCAAGGAGTTTGACCGATGGAGTGTTTTTGATGGCTTTGAGAACGGGCAGGGTTGGTGGCCGTATTTATAATTTTTCCTATTTTGGTCGACCAGGATTCAAATCTATTCTTAAATCCGCAAGCGTTCTGGCTCTCGTGGTTTGCGTTCCCTCTATCGCCGCGGCGCAGTCACAGCCTCAGTCACAGGACACTCAGAACCCCCAGTCTCAGTCAGGGCAGTCCGAGGCCGCTCCACTTCCGACGGTTCAACCCGGCCCGCTTGGCAGGCCACACATTACGAACGTGTCTCCAACTCAGGAGTTAACCGAACAGAGAAGAAATTCTCAGCAGAATTCACTTGAGCCTCCGCTGGCGTTTCCGCCGGAACCCGATACGGAGTTTCAAGAATTTGTTACCAGCTCCTTGGGGATTAAGCTCCCCTTCTTCGGCCAAAACCTATTTGAGAATGTACCCTCGACATTCGCGCCTCTGGATCGCGTTCAGGTGCCATCGGACTACACCATCGGACCTGATGATGAATTAATGATCCGGACATGGGGACAGCTGGACGTAAATTGGCGGGCGTTCGTCGACCGGACCGGGGCGATTTATATCCCCCAAGTGGGCACAATCAGCGTGGCCGGGGTCAGATATGCCGAACTCCATGACTATCTGCAAGGAGAAATCGGGCGGGTATTCCGGAATTTTCAACTCAGCGTGAGTATGGGCCGGCTGCGAGCCATGCAAGTTTTTGTTGTCGGCCAAGTCAGAAAACCAGGAACATATACAATCTGTTCGCTTAGCTCGCTAGTGGATGCCTTATTTGCTTCGGGCGGGCCATCGAAGCGAGGCTCGATGCGACGCATTCAGCTGAAGCGCGACGGCAAGATTGTCAGCACGTTCGATCTTTATGATTTGATCGTGAATGGCGACAAGACCAAGGACGCGAAGTTGCAATCGGGTGATGTGATCTATGTTCCGCCAGTGGGGGAGTTGGTGGCTTTGGCGGGCAGTGTAAGCAATCCGGCGATTTTTGAACTACGAGAGCACAGCACGCTCGCAGAGGTAATCGGCTACGCCGGTGGTTTGACGAACACTGTAGCCGGACAGCACGCGGTAGTGGAGCGAATCGACGATCATAATGTTCGCAAAGAAGATGAATTTCCTCTCGACAAGGAGGGGCTGGCGCGCGAGTTGCACGATGGGGACGTTATCCGCTTCCTGCACATCTCGCCCAGATTTGAAAACGCCGTAACGATTCGGGGAAATGTCGCCGTGCCGGGCCGGTATCCGTGGCATGAAGGGATGCACGTCCACGACCTAATTCCCAACCGAGATTTCCTCGTAACTGACGAATATTGGAGACGGCAAAACGCGCTTGCCCTCGCGGCTCAGACCCCTGAAACACGGATCAGACAAGCAGAATTGAAGAACGACGTGAAGCGCGTCTCGGCAGAGATCAACTGGGAGTACGCGGTCGTTCAGCGGTTCGATCCTCAGGAACTTGCATCGCACCTCCTACCGTTCAATCTGGGCAAAGCGATTGAAGGCGACGCAGAGCAAAATCTTCCGCTGCAACCCGGGGATGTGGTTACCATCTTCTCCCAGGCCGACATTCAAGTTCCGATTGGGCAGCAAAGCAAGTTCATGCACGTGGAGGGGGAGGTGCGGCGGGCGGGAGTGTACCAAATACAGCCTGGAGAAACGCTGCGACACCTCATAACGCGTATTGGCGGCTTCACGCCCCAAGCGTATCTATATGGATCAGAGTTCACGCGGGAATCGACGCGGGTTGACCAGCAACAACAGCTTGATCGATTCGTCAACCAACTGGACCAATCTATCGGACGCAGCTCAGCGGCTGCAGCCTATCTTGGCAACCCAACTGATGCGGCTGCAGCGCAGGCGGAAGCGGACCAACAGCGCGCGCTGGCTGACAGATTGAGGGGATTGAAGGCAACCGGTCGCATCGTATTGGAGTTAAACCCCGACGCTAGGGGTGCGCAGGCCCTTCCTGACCTGGTATTAGAAGACGGGGACCGCTTGCTGGTTCCTTTTCAGCCGGCGACCGTGAATGTCATCGGGTCAGTTTACAATAGTAGTGCGTTTGTATTCAGGCACGGGAAGACGGTGGCAGACTATCTTCGACTTGCAGGTGGGGCGAGAAAAGACGGGGATAAAGGCCGAGAGTTCGTGCTCCGCGCCGATGGTTCTACCGTTAGCCGTCAGCAACACCATGGGTTTTTGAGTCAAAATTTTGATAACCTCAGACTGATGCCGGGGGATGCCATAATAGTGCCGCAAAGACCCCCGCGGGGAGCCTCGGTGCGCCTCCTGGCGGAGTACGCGACAATTCTCGGACAGCTAGGTCTTGCGGCGGGGGGGATCGGCACTATTTTCCGTTAAGGGATACGTAGAGACACATGACCCCACTGGAAAAAACCGAATTGGAATTGAGGGTGACGGAAGCAGCTCGGCCTGTCGAGATCGCTCTGCAAGAAGAGAGTATTCAATTCCCCGAGTATTTGATCGTATTGGCTAAGCGGAAGTCTTTCATTTTCAAGTTTGTCGGAGTCGCAGCAATACTTTCTGTGGTCGCTGTCCTTTTGCTGCAGAATTCTTACACTGGGAATGCGAAAATATTACCCCCACAGCAGAACCAGTCTATGGGGGCAATCGCGGCTCTTAGCCAGCTTGGTCCGCTGGCGGCGCTGGCAGGCCAGAGCATGGGATTGCGCAATCCCAGCGATATCTACGTTGCCATGCTAAAGAGTGATACCGTCGCCAACGGGTTGATCGACCGCTTTTCCTTGATGAGTGTCTATGAGAAAAAGCTGCGCATCGATGCCCGCCGCCGGCTGGCAGATCTGACCGAAATAAGTGCTGGGAAAGACGGCGTAATCTCCATCTCTGTAGACGATCACGACCCTCGACGAGCCGCAGACCTTGCCAACGGCTATGTGGAGGAGCTGGAACAACTTACGAAAACATTGAACATGACCGAGGCGGGCAAGCGGAGGCTCTTTTTTGAGCGTGAAGTCAAAATGGCAAGCGATGAACTAACCACTGCCGAGGTAGCCCTCAAGCAGACGCAGGAGAAAACTGGCCTGATTTTGCTTGATAGCCAGTCCAAAGCGATCATTGGATCGCTGAGTTCCCTGCGTGCGCAGATCGCGGCACAAGAAGTAAAAGTGCAGGCAATGCGCTCTTTTGCCACGGCCGAAAACCCCGATCTCGTGATCGCCGAACAGGAACTCGCCAGTATGCGGGAGCAACTCGACCGGCTGGAGCGTGGTCAGGGGAAGAGGTCAATAGGCGACGTTCCTATAGAAAACGTGCCCACGGCGGGCCTGGAGTATATCCGGAAGTATCGCGATGTAAAGTACCACGAAGCATTGTTCGAGCTTTTGGCCAAGCAATACGAAGCGGCAAAAGTTGATGAAGCCCGGGATACTCTCTTCGTGCAGCAAATGGATAAGGCGTCGGTGCCGGAGCGAAAATCCGGGCCTTACCGCGGGCTGATCATCTTGAGTATCACCATCCTCGCCCTGCTACTCGCTGTTTTGCTGGCGATTTTCATGGAAAGGTTGGAACAGGCCAGAGAGGATTCCTCATTTGCCACCCGGCTTCGACTGTTTCGATTTTATCTGTTCCGCAACCAAGAACCTCCAAGTCTAGAGAGATAAAAGGTTTACAGTTTATCCGTGGAAGCGACTTGATTACCCGATTTTGCGGACGCCATTTCATGACTTATCGGCGGCCCGCGCAGGCAAGTACAGACTTATGACCGTGGTTTGTGTGCACAAATACTCATGAGCGTCGCGCAACCAGTCTCACATCTGACCAGCGGTCGATTGCTGGCCCGGAACACCATCTGGAATTTACTAGGCCAGCTACTGCCGATGGCCGTGGCCGTGGTTACCATTCCCGCCCTGGTTCGTGGAATCGGCGTAGCCCGGTTCGGAGTACTGTCCATCGCTTGGATCGTGATCGGGTACTTTACTTTGTTCGATCTTGGAATTGGCCGGGCGCTAACCAAGCTGGTCGCAGACAAGCTTGGAGCAAATGAGGAGCACTCCATTCCTCCCTTGGCTTGGACCTCGCTGCTGATGTTGTTTCTCCTGGGGGTTCTGGGCGGCTTGGTTACATCCGCGGTTTCCCCCTGGTTGGTGCACAGGTTGCTCAAGGTGCCGCTGGAATTGCAGGCCGAGACCTTGTATGGGTTTTATCTTCTGGCGTTGTCCATTCCTATCCTCACCGCCACATCAGGGCTGCGCGGCGTCCTGGAAGCCCAGCAGCGCTTCCGAATACTCAACCTCATTCGCATCCCCATGAGTATCTTTTCGTTTGCCGGGCCGCTCCTTTGTTTGCCCTTTTCGCATAGCCTGGTCCCCGTAATTGCCATTCTGGTGGCAGGACGAATCATCGGACTGGCGGCGCACGCGTTGGCATGCTTCCATGCTATGCCTGCGCTCCGGCATAGCTTCGTGCTGCAGCGCTCCCTTATAGCGCCCCTATTAAGACTAGGTGGCTGGATGACGGTGAGCAATCTCGTCGGGCCCGCTATCCTTTACTCGGACCGGTTCGTCATCGGCGCCTTGCTTTCCCTGAGTGCCGTTAGTTATTACACAGTTCCGTTTGATATGGTGAGCCGGCTTATTCTCATCCCCGCGGCAATTTCAGGTGTGTTGTTTCCCGCCTTCGCCTTGAGCGCTGCGCAAGACCGGGATCGCACGGAGTTGTTGCTCCGCCGCGGGGTGAAGTACGTCTTCCTCGCTGTTTTCCCGATGGTTTTGGTGATTGTGACCATGGCACCTGAAATTCTTCGGCTCTGGCTCGGCGCTGCTTTTGCCGAGAACACGGTGAGGTGCTTCGCTGGCTGGCTGCAGGAATATTTGTTAACTGCCTCGCGCAAATGCCTCTTACCCTGCTCCAGGGCATCGGACGACCTGACATTACAGTCAAGGTGTTTCTGGTCGAGTTACCAATTTATCTCCTGGCGCTTGGCTTGCTTGTAAAAGCGCATGGCATTGGGGGCGCGGCTATTGCGATGGCTGGGCGCGTCACTTTGGAGGCAGGTCTCCTTTTTTACTATGCGCACCGGCTACAGCTGCAAAGGTCGAGGTTTCTGCCAACGCTCGGAGCCACGGTGGCCGGGGGCCTGGCTGTGCAGTACATGGCGACCCTCCCCCAGACTCTTACGATGAAAGCCATCTTCCTCGTTGCAGGCCTGTTCCTCTTTGGGCTGGCAGGCTGGTCTTGGGGATTGGTCCCGGGTGAGCGCGTTTTCCTGGTTGGAAATCGAACAGAATCGCCGATCAAAGTCCATACAAGTTGATGTTTTGGTGCGGGATCGTCCCCACGTTTTTCTGTCGCCGGAAGGATGGAGCAAAGCAAGTGTTCCAGAGTTTTTCAGCAGTTCCAAGTGACCAAACTCTGACTATCTAATTTGCTGAATGCCTTACACAAGGTCTATGGGAATCGACATTCACGCCCTTAATTTTCTTAGGTATGCATCAAAAAAGAAGCGATTGGGCGGAGTCGCCACGATCGGCAGGCAAATACTGGCGATTCCGCCCGGCCGACTCTCCAAACTGATGAGAATTCCCGAAAAGAGGGAGTTTGGTCCATTCTGTGAGGAATTTCTTACGGAACACTTAGATGCGAAGTTTGTCGATTCCTACGATAATTCTGATTACGAGGGCGCAACACACCTTGCTGATCTGAATGAGCCCATTATTCCAGAAAAAAAATATGAAACCGTGATCGATTGCGGCTGTGTTGAACATATATATAATGTGCCGCAAGCCCTCACAAATATCTCATTATTATGTGCCAACGGCGCGCAAATCATTCATGTGCTTCCGGCGAATAATTTCTGCGGGCACGGATTCTGGCAATTTTCTCCTGAACTATTCTTCTCTCTCTATTCGAGAATAAATGGATATGCTGAAACAGAAGTCTTTTTGGCCGATTTGAGAAATCAGCGTGAGTGGTTTGAAGTTAAGCAGCCGAAGAATGGAGAGAGGGCTCAAGTAATCTCAAAGTCACCGCTTTACATTATGTGCAGGACCGTTAAGACTTCTGATTTCTCACACCGGAATATTCAACAATCCGATTATGTCCACATGTGGGGGCTGGATTCAAAGATCCCGAGGAACGAGAACGAAATCATAGCCATCGTAAAAAGAATCATCAAGAAGAACCCTTTGTTATACCGTTTAGCCCTGACTGCTCAAGGAACTGTCCGTGGAATGATGAATCCCATTAAGCTATCAAACAGAAATCGTCATCTTAGAAAACAAAATGTCTCTGAATTATTGGCAAGCTAATATAATTGCAATTCGAGTAGACGTCCGAGGGCTCATATGACCTGGAGTTACTCACGTCTTGGAAGAGTGTGGTCATCGGTCTCAAACTACGGACTTAGCGCGGGACTTCAGGATGCTCTTGCGCGCTGGTCGCGCCACAGGTTGCACATTGCTCAGGATGTGTTGGGGGATTACAGTTGGGTTTTGAATGAGGATCGTCCGGCAACACTGCGAACTCCGGCCACCGGGCCTTTGAGGATCAATTGGCTTGTTCCGAATGTTAGTGAAGCGAGTGGTGGATTCTTCAATGTTATTCGCGCGATTTATCACTTGGAGCGGTGGGGCCACCAGCATCGCATTTATGTGGTGGGAAAATCCACTCTAAATGGCGCACAAGCAACCAAGTTAGTACGCAAATATTATTTCCCGATTAAAGCAGAAGTCGAATTGTTCAAGGGGACAGTTGCAAATTCCGACGCGCTTGTTGCGACCCTGTGGCGAACGGCGTACGCTGCCCGCGCATTGGGGAATACAGCCCGGAAGTTCTATTTTGTGCAGGATTTGGAACACCTCTTCTATCCCGAAGGCAGCCTTGGCGAGTTCACTAAACAGACATACCGCTGGGGCTTCCACGGCATCACTGCGGGGCGATGGATTGCTGACGTGCTACAGACCGAATTCGGCATGGAGTGTTCCGCATTTGGTTTTTCTTACGATCGTGAAATATATTCGCCACATGGCGCTCGCCGTCTCGCGGATGGAAAAAAGCGCGTGCTGTTCTATGCTCGTGCGACCACCGAGAGACGGGGATTCGAATTAGGAATCCTAGCGTTGTCTCTTGTGGCAAAAAAAATGCAAGAAACGGAGTTTGTACTTGTGGGATTTCCGCCGCGGTCGATTCAGCTTCCCTTTGCAGCGATTTTCCCCGGGACACTAACCATCCCCGAATTGGCAGCGTTGTACCGCAGTTGTAGTGTCGCGTTGGTCCTTTCACTCACCAACCTCTCGCTTCTTCCGGTAGAGTTAATGGCTTGCGGCTGCGCAGTTGTATCAAACTCCGGCCCGAATGTTGAGTGGCTTTTGAGCGATGAAACCACACAACTGGCTAACCCCACTCCAGAAGCACTGGCAGATGCCATCTTGGCCCTGCTCAGTAACGAGCAACTTCGTTCCCGGAAGGCTGCGGCGGGCCTTGCTCTAGCCCAACGCACGGATTGGGCTTCCGAGATCAAGACCATCGAATCAGCATTTTATCGAGGATTAAATGCTCCATTCCCGGACAAACACAATGTCTGACCCATTGCTGTGCGTTGTTCTGGGAGGAAGTGGATTCCTTGGCCAGCGTCTCTGCCGTAGTCTTGTGGCTGGGGGATTTCGTGTTCGTTCGGTCTCTAGGTCCGGACATCCGAAGGGGCAGCTAGAGCCGTGGTGCTCGGATGTAGAGTGGATTGCTGCTCCAATTGGGACAGAATCGTCTGCCATGGCTCTTCAGAACGCGAACTTCGTGTTCCACTTAGCGAGCACGACTCTTCCCTCGACCTCTAACACCAACATTGTGTACGACTTGGAATCCAACGTAGTGGCAACAGTGCGAATCTTGGAAGCAGCCGCATCAATGAGAATACAGCGGATGATATTTGTTTCTTCTGGCGGGACTGTCTACGGAATAGCTCGACAGAAGCCGATTCCTGAGAGCCATCCAACAGATCCAATCTGTTCCTACGGTATTCATAAGCTGACGATCGAGAAGTACCTTCAACTCTTCCGCACAATGAACGGCTTAGATTCGATTATTTTACGAGTCTCGAATATGTACGGAGAATTTCAGGATTGCAGCAGACCTCTGGGTGCGGTTGCGCATTTTACAAATCGGGCCGTTAACGGAATTCCCATAGAGATCTGGGGAGACGGGACAATCACCCGAGATTTCATACACGTGGATGATGTCGTGAATGCACTCTCAAAAGCTGTATCCTACAAAGGGCCTGAACGGCTATTCAATATCGGGAGTGGCCGCGGTGTTTCTCTGAACCAGCTTGTTGAGTTGCTACAGCAGCGCCTCTCCAAGCCTGCAGCGGTGAATTATCAGTCGCGACGGAGCTATGATGTCCTTGAGAATGTTTTGGATATAAGCAGAGCAAGGCACGAGTTATCATGGACACCCGAAGTCACTCTTGAGTTCGGTCTGGAAAGGATGATTCGGACGGCGCAAGACAAGCTAACCGCCCGTGCCTAAGAACTCTGAAATCATTTTTTCGCCGAGGGAGTTACCGCTGAGGAATTCAGAAATTCAAAAGCCATGCATATGACTCGTGAGTGTTGCGATGCCATCGTTGGTCAGTCCACGCGGACTCTAGACTAGTTCTCCATGAGACAACCAACTCGCCAAAAGGAATTAATACCCCTCTCGGTGGTGATCAGCTTGCTTCTCGTCGTGGGTCTCTATTTCCCCACCACTGCTTCTCCGCACCTTACCGTCTTTTCAGTTTCTGGATATCTGATCTGCTTCGGGCTGCTGGCTGTGCTCGTATTCAGAAGGCATGGCCGTCCGAGCTTCCCAGTTTGTGTTCTGCTGCTTTCGATCACGCCTTTACTCCTAATGTTCACGTTCACTTCCGGGCTCTCGACTTTGGCGCTCGGGGCGCTTTTAGAATATAGCGTCCTATCCATGCTCCTCATCACCAACCTCATAGATGTCGATCTTCCTCAATGGTTCGGGCGGCTCTGGCTGATGGTGAACATCATCAACATACTGGCCGGATTCGCAATCGTTGTTGGAGTCCAGATGGTT
>Ga0207137_1112_pt1 | contig 18832 bp, 18 predicted proteins | sample Alteio_BWMinHeat_9_FD_153572 | JGI IMG/M metagenome (GOLD analysis project Ga0207137, IMG submission 153572) | Enriched cells from forest soil in Barre Woods Harvard Forest LTER site, Petersham, Massachusetts, United States -... | ecosystem: Environmental > Terrestrial > Soil > Temperate forest >...
TACAGTTTTATTTAACACATCATGGGATGCGCTAATTCTCGCATTGCTTAGTCTTCCAGAAAATGTTGCTTTTGATAAAGACGATAAATCAGTTGAAATACACTCATAATAAATCTTGCTCAAACCGATGGGTTCAAGTCCATTGCCACTCACTACATTAAAATCCTTTTCGTGTAGAGGCTTGATCTTGATTTCCCCAACCAATCCGGCAAGTGAATATCCGTTAATTTCTTCACGAATAATCTTGAGCAAAATATTTTTTTGAGTTTTGCTAAGTTTAGAAAAGATATCACTTAATATTTTTTGCATTTCATTTTCAATGTTTTCTTTCAGGTTGGCTGAAATCAATGACCAATCCTGTTTGCAATAAGTAAAATGAAACTTTAGCTCTTTGCTGACACAGGCAGAGAGTATTTTTGCAAGACATTCCTGATTTTTTTGATCAAGGAGTAATGTTTGCACTATATTTTTTCTCTGGAACATTCCTGGAAAGTTATATACGGTAAGTTGCTTACTTTGTTTCTGTTTTTTATTTAATTCTTGTTCCAAATGCTTGATGGAAGAACTTAAAATAAGCATACCTATGTCATTGTTGATTAGAAGTTCATCGGGATATTTCTGCATGCATTGAATAAAGGTATGAAAACAAACGTAAATATTAAACTCCATGGATAAACCCTGAAAAGTGATACCTGATGGAATTTTTCCTGAAGTGATGGCATTTAAAAGAAGAATTTCGTTTATCTTGTTTCCCGATAAATTGATGCTGATGTCTTGGAGATTACAAGCAAGAGGAGATTGAAAGCATGCAATTAATCCATTGATACAACCATTTCCTGCGAGCCCAGTGCCATCATTTCCACTTAAATCTAGGATATTTATTACATTTGCTTCAGTGTAAGTGCCAGCGCTAATTTGTTGCAAGCCAAAATAAAATTTATCGGGAAATAAGTATTTGATTTTGCTTGCTACAAATTGAGTCTCTCTTGACACTTGGTTATAAAACCAAGGAAATTCAATTCCAAGATCTCTCTTAAAGTCTATTGTAGGTTCCCAATCGTCTGAGTCTAGTGCATTAAATATATCGCATACCTTTGTTCCGAGTAATGAAATTTTCCTTTCCAAAAGCTGCATGATTTTCTGTGAATCAACTTCTCCTACAAATATAATGTGAAATTTATCATTTTTTATTTCGTTAAGACGGCAAAGAATACTATCTGACTGATGCTCCTTTTTGGGCAAATAATAATTCGACATCATATCACTACCACCTATGCTTTTAAAAAAGCCAGGCTCCTCTTTATAATTAAAATATTCAGCATACTCAAATCCGTCCTGCATACAGGTTTCCAGCAGAATCGAATACTTGTAATTATCTTTGACATAAATACTCATAAAGCTGGATTCGGGGTGATGTAAAGCACCTGGCATCAAAATGGATTGGAGCTGAATATTATGACTTTTCATTGGCTAAACCTCGTATGTATGTTTAAATTTTGAGTATTGTACCAGTCAAAATATCAATAGCAAGCAGTCTCGTGGTAGTTTGTTTAATTCTGGTACAGTGTGCTTCGCATATGATATAGGACTTAGTGCTAGCTTTTATGAAGCTGGTGTGATGGTTGAACAAATGATGTATGAGTTTGATGTGTTAAGCGAATCTGTAAACGTAATAAAGCTAGTTATCCTGTGTTTGCTGCTTATCTTAATACTGGTTCTTCATTTAGTAGATAGACATGGGCTTGCATTTATCGCTGCATAATTAAAATATCGATTTTCATCGGTTCTGTCTAAAATCAATTGACAGAAAACCATTCATGAAATCATTAATGCGATCTTGATAACGAAATGGAAGGGTATTATAGCCTTCGAGACACGTGATGTTAATCCGATGAAAAATGTTGAAGCATTAGCGGCTATTTATCATTCACTTGTGGGTGTGAACATTCATTCAGATAAAAATGTATTGCATTCGACATCTTCTGTTTTCCCTTGCAAACCCTATATTGATATTAAACAGTCTATTTAATTGTATTGTTAATACTCTCTTAATCTAAAATAGTTATAATTCACCAAAATTATATACTTAAAGGGGAGTGACGTGAAAACCACTGCAATTAATGATATTTTCACTGCATCGAGTACTATTCTCGAAGAAATACTTAATCAGCCTATTCTTACCTATCCCATGGTCAAACGAATTCGTCAGCGTTTTGAAATGTTAAAAAATGAGAATGAAGCAAATGCATCTAAATTAGAAGGTGAGACAGAACGATTGACAGAAATTAAATTAAGATTATGCTTAATTGAATCTGAGTTTTTGTCGCAGTCACAGATTATTAATCTGGATAAGCCATCTCGAAATATCAAATCATGCAATGAAAGCTTTGATAGTGCCATATTAGAAATGGATGAAGTGCTTATCAAAAACATTATACAATGGATCCCATTCCCATCGCGTCTAAATTATACTTTGGTTTCCAAATTATTTAAAAAAATAATCCATGAAATGCTGCTTAATGAGTCTGACAATACCAAGTTTATCATTCTTAATGACATAATCATTGATCCGATAAAATTAATTGAAAATAGTAATGACCAGAACAAGGATGCGAATAACAACAAACTTGTTTCACTTAAGCAACTGCGCACAAATAAGATTGTTAAGGAGTTTTTTGCTCAAACAAATGAACTTGCAGAACTTCATGCTAGTGAAGTAAAAGAAGACAAAAAAGCTGAACTACCAGCATGTTTGAGAAACGAAATAAGATTTTACTTGATAGTTATAGGATGTATGAGTTTTACAGCTTTTTCAGCAATAATTGGCTCATTAATGTATACAAGTTCTGATAAATTTCAAAATGTCACAAACCTAGAAAAGAAAAGTATCACTGCAACTAGCGTCTTTATGACCATAGTAATAACATTGGGTATAGGAACGCTTATATTTATATTGCGTCAACTATATTTATGCATACATGAAATGCAAGCAAAGAATAGTTATTCTCGAACTATACGTTTATTTGCTAATCCTAATGAAGATATTCCGAATATCATCGATTCTTTGGGCGAAAAAAAGCCCTCTGTGTTACAGAATGATAATCTAGAAAAGATTATTATAGATGTGAATCAAGAATCCATATCAGGCGAAAATAATAAATTTCATGATAATGTCAAATGGACATTATCAAGAGACGTTTATTCTAACTCGAATTTTCTAACTATTTTTCCTGATTCTGAATCTTCAGGGGATGAAAGAAATATATCATTGAATAATTATCCACTTTCAATTAATACTGCAACTATTTAATGATTCGCATGCTTATTATAATCGCGCTCTTAAGATAGGAACTTTTTCTGGTTTTATGATCTGATCATGGTGTATAGATTTTCTATAGTCCCAATCAATGATCTAGCCCTGACTTCAGATATTCCAGCTAAAATTGCACATAACAGTAATACTATGATTTCATGCTTAAATAATAATCCGAGTAATGCAGACTATAATATTAATAATATACCTGCCCTATATATACATAAGGAATGCGTATGTATTACGCACCACAACAACAATCTGTACGAAGACATTCCAGATTACTTGTCTGTTTATTAGTGTTGACCATTATTATCATCATCGCGTCATTTACTCTCATACTGACATTTTTTTCTAAAGACCCGCAGTCATCCGTAATTTATTCAACTGTATTTGTCCTTCTTCTGGTTGGCAGCGCATCTGTATACCGCTACACCACGCTATCAGCTGGTGGATCTGCGGTGCCAAACCAGCTCGGTGCTATGTTGGTGGATACCCATACGAATGATTTTCAGCTAAAACGGCTGCGTAATGTTGTGGAAGAAATTTCAATTGCTTCGGGAGTCCAGGTGCCAGCAATTTATGTGTTGAACACTGAAACCAGTATCAACGCTTTTGCCTCAGGCTTTACAACCAGTGATGCTGCTATCACTGTAACACGCGGCGCCTTGATTTACCTGAACCGTGATGAGCTGCAAGCGGTGATCGCACATGAATTCAGTCACATTTTGAATGGTGACATGTGTTTGAATTTACGCATGGTAGCCATTGTATTTGGCATTATGATTATCGGCATCACCGGTAAAAAAATAATAATCGGCATTTTCCGTTTCCGCGTGCGCGGCAAGGGTGTCATATATGTTTTACTAACAGGTCTGATTTTTATGGCGGTTGGCTTTGTCGGCTGGTTTTGCGGCAAGCTCATCAAAGCCGCCATTAATCGTCAACGCGAATTTCTTGCCGATGCCAGCGCCGTACAATTTACTCGGCAAACCGTCGGAATTTCAGGTGCACTGAAAAAAATTGCCACACTGGAAAATGGTTCATTAATTGCGAACCCCAGTGCAGAAGAATATAGCCAGATGTTTTTTGGCCAAGAAAGTATTCATTTCATGCATATGCTCGACACGCATCCGGCTATCATGGCCCGTATTAATATCATTGAACCCGGCTTCACCGCTGCAGATCTGAATAACTATAAAAAACAGATCCAGCTTGATCTCACGAGCACATCACAAGACAAACAGTCTCCACCTGTCACAGCACAAACGATTGCGACCACAACAATGCTTGTCGCAGCGGCAGGAGCTGTGCTGTCCACCGACGCCATGACGGCGCATATCACAACACCGCCAAAACCAGATCACTATCAACAAGCCGCCATTATCATTGATAGCTTTCCTGAAGCCTTACAGTCGGCGGCGCGAAATTATTACGGCGTCATGCCATTAGTTTGTGCCCTGCTTTTTTCGTCAGATTCACAGATTGCCGCGCAGCAGGCAGCCGTAATTAAAATGAACCACAGCGATACTATGCTCGCCTCCATTCAGGCATTTTATGCAGAAGTTAATAAGCTGGAGCCCATACAGCAGCTGCCACTGTTGTCACTTTGTTTTCCAGCCTTGCGTCAACATCCACGTGCTGATCTGGAAAAATTTTCCAAGACCATTACAGATCTGATTAAGACCGATCAGAAAACCACTTTTCATGAATACTGCCTCGGCACCATGTTGTCTCTGCAGATACGTGAATTTCTGAATCCGGCTCAATCCGCAAAAATTGGCAATGATAATTTAAAATCAGCATCTCCTGCGGTCAAAGCTTTATTCACCGTTCTTGCTCAAGAAGGCAACTGCGCCCCAGCCGAAGCCAAACAAGCATTTATCGAGGGTATGAAAATCGCTTTGCCAGATAATAAAATGGATTATCAGCCATCACCTGACTTCGCCCAAGCCTTGGAAAATGTCTGGGCGCCTCTAGATAAACTAAGTCCTGCCGATAAAGAAACATTAGTGAAGGGTTTGATCGTCACCATTTCACACAACGAAAAAATAACCGTTGAAGAAGCAGAATTATTTAGAACCATCTGTACGCTGATTCACTGCCCGCTGCCGCTAATATTTCAAATGCGAGTAGGGTCAACGTGATAATTTCCCTACACTTTCAACATTTATTCAAATGCTTAAGTTGAAAAGTATATATGTATTAACTAATGGAATTTTATTAGCGCGCCCGCAGGGATTCGAACCCCCGACCACCTGATTCGAAGTTAGACTTGGCAATTTTAAACTTCAGTTAAATCAACACCTTATGATGTATTGGCCCCTAGTGTAAAGTGATATAAAATGATCTAAATTTAAAGAAAAGTGATAGTGGTTTGGTAGAATTCTGGTACAGTATGTTTTGCATATGATATAGCACTTAGTGCTATAACGAATTAAGGAGTAATAGTACGAAATATGAAAGGTAAAAGTCTTAAAGAAGCCATACATGAAACAGCTCAGGGCTTTTATGAAGCCGGCGTGATGGATGAGCAAACCATGCATGAGTTTGACGTGATGTGCAGAAATGGGAGCAAGGTCAAAAACATCCGAGTGGAATAGCATTAAAATTGCTTAATTTAGTGGATAGGCATGGGCTTGCATTTATTGCTGCGTAATTAATCTCTCACATTCAATCATAGAAAAAAAATGAAAAAAACCACTAATAAAGAAAAAAAATATTACGATCTTACAGCTATCATTTCAGAAAAAAGTTCCGTCTTTCCTGGGGATCCCCAATTTAAATTAGAAACGATTTGCTCGCTGGATAAAGGATCAGAATACAATTTATGTGAAATGCATTTTGGAAATCATATGGGTACGCATATAGATTTTCCTGCTCATGTGATAAAAGGCGGAAAAACAAGTAGTGATTTTACTATTGATAAATTAATTGGATCAGGTCTAATTATAGAAGTTCCTGACATTGAAGAATCAATTACTAGCAAGTTTATTGAAGCACAACCAATATTATCTAACGATTTCGTTTTCTTTAAGACAGCAAATTCTAAGCTATCAAAAAATGAAAAAATAGCCGATAAATATGTTTATATTGAACCAGCAGCTGCAGAAGAATTATTAAAAAAGGGAGTGAAAATTGTCGGAATTGATTATATAAGCGTTGATAAATATGAATACGAGCATTTGCCAGTACATAAATCGTTATTATCAAACGATGTATTGATAGTTGAAGGATTGGAGTTAAGTGATGCTCCTATTGGAAGATGTAAAATTTTTATTATGCCGCTTAATATTAATGAAATGGATGGATTGCCAGCACGCGTTGTCTCCATGACAAGCCATCCATTCTGTTTAAAAACCAAGAAACTAATGTGAAATGTGCAGTGATAAAAATTGCTTGAGTAGCAATTGAATTTCCTGCTGACATCTCACGTCTTGCAGTATTTTCACAGTATCTATGGATAGCCTGATTGGTTCTCGTGTTATAAAGTCGATTAAACATGATAATTACCTCTTAATTCAGTGTTATAAAAAAAAGAATATTTATTATCTGCCGGTAATTACGCCCAGAGTGGGCGCAGATAATAATTAATATTGCAATCCAGCACCCTGGGCGAAAACAGAGGTTTTTTTGGATTTCTTAGCAGTGGTTGAGGAGAGGTTGTTGATGAAATCAGGAGCGATAAGATTCGCTTGCTCATTTAGCAAGGATAAAATGAAAGTATGTATGGCTCGAGTAATGTAGTTCATTATTAAATATGTAACATATAAATAACAAATAAGCAATTAAATACTTTTAAATAATTTTTTATACATACTACGCTGACGTGAGGGATTCGAAACCTAGATCACTTGGTTCGAAGTTAGGCGCCAGAGTGTCGTAAAAATTAATATATGTGATATTATCGCCACCGAATTGTTATTAGCCATTTAAATGAGCTTTAAAGAGAAGTATTTTATGGAGAATAAATTTAACATTGCATTACTGCCAAGAAGTGAGAAAAAAGTAGTTATAGAATATTCACAATTTCTTTCTAGTATAGCCGACCAATACATATTGGGTGAGCGCTCATTACCGCACGTGACCTTATATCAATTTCAAGCGAATGAATCTGACATTGAATCCATTTGGAATGATGTTTGTAATAACCTGTCTCAAAAATCCATTGAATTGTTATTTGAAAAATTTAGCTGTATCACGTTCGATAAAACTATTTTTTGGGCGTCATTGTTGCCGGATAATTGCGATAGATTGATGCAGATGCACAGCATTGTTGCCGATATTCTTAATCAACCCGTTAAGCCCAATTATGACCCACATATGACTTTGATTAGTACGAAAGATTCTTCATATGAAAATCTAGTTGATCAATTATCTAAACGATATACGCCCATTAAGGATTTGTTTGTTTTGTCGATTGGAAGGTCTGATGATATAGGGCAGTTTACAGAAATGATTTATTCCTGCTGAGAATAATCATTTTGTTATAGGGATAGGAAATCTTCTATTTTTCCTTATCAAGCTTCTATTGATATTAAGCAGTCTATTTAATTGATAGTTTATTTTGAAGATCAATTCTGCCAAGATAATTTCCGGCTAGAATGATTCGCATATCTATTATAATCGCGCTCTTAAGACAGAAACTTTTTCTGGTTTCATGATCTGATCATGGTGTATCGATTTTCTATAGTCCCAATCAATAGTGCAAAACGTTTTGTTGTCGCTATTTTCAAGAACGTTATAAATAAAGTGAGCGACAGAAGCGGGGCTGGCAGGTGTTGTAGCAGTATTGGTCGCTCCTTGGGTGTTCACTGCTTTCCAAAAGCTGGTATAAATAGGCGTTTGAGTTGTACCTGGGTTTAAATATCCTATCAATGCAATGTCATTACATTCACGGCGTAGATATTCAACAGCTACTTTTAATGCGGTTTTAGATATCGAATATGCACCACTTACATGGGGTTTAATTTTATTATCTACGCCAACATAATCAGATCCAAGAAAAAGTACTCTTGTTGCTGAGGTGAAATAGTGTTTTAACTTACTTGTTAAAGACAAAGGAGAGATAACATTGGTTGCTATACTAACCGTAAGGTCGTGTTGATCTGCTTGTAGTAGTGATGATAGCGGTTCTATAACAGCAGCGCAGTGCACTAGATATTTTATAATGGTTTCTGAGTTAAATTGTTTTAAAATATAATCTAATGATTCTTCTTTGTTTAGATCAGCTATGAGAGGTGTAATGGTTCCGTTACTCGCTGATTTTTTTGTGCGTTGCAATCCAACTTCATTTCTACCAATAGCTAATACATTGTAGCCCATATTTGCAAATTCTATTGATAATGCTTGTCCGATACCTGAGCTTGCGCCAGTAATTACAATGTATTCTTTCATGGTAACGTTGCCTCGTACGTAATATGATTTTTTTCTCTGGATTTTAATGTGTTCAAATTATCAATTTATTTGCAAATGTATGGTTAAACTTTTGTGAATCAAGAAACTGTGCCATTGGTGCATAAAAGCATTAAAGAACCATTCATATCATCGAGAATATAGGCAAGGCTACTCATGCCTCTGCATGCATTGACATGTGATGACATCGTGCCATTTGCATTTTTAATTACAACTTTTTCAATATGTAGCTCAGAAATAACTTCTGGCAGATTAATTTTCGGCTCAGGAATTTCTACATAATTCTTGCCGGTATTACTCGCTGGATTTATTGTTACTTCAACTGGTGTAGTCGTACCTGTATCACCTTGATTAGGAATCTGTTTTTGAAAGGAATATGTAACTTGCATCACGCTGGACTTGCTTGTGTTAAAAATGACTGCCGCAAATGATGGATTGATTACAGCAATAAAGAGTAAGGCGAATGATAATAAAAATTTTTTCATGTTTACACTCCAAGTTTGGTTTAAGATATGTGGCACAAAAATATCACGGAGCTATTTATTTTTCAAACTGCTCATTTATTCTGCATTTCACCTACACATATTAGCAAGCAAGTATTACTCAGGGAATTATGTCATCAGTCCCCTGCGATACCTTAAACACAGAATCAATTAACCTGTTGCAGGAAAATTAACCAAATCAGATTTTAATTCCATACCATTCCTTGTAATTTCTGGAGGTTCAATAAATCCATCTTTTACGGTAAATTTTTGCTTGAATATATCTGGCAATAAACAATAGGCATTGATTGAGTTAACATTTGGGTCAGGCCTGACTTGTTGACTTGTCATCAGCCAAAATGAGGATTGTTATCGCGATTCTTTTGCAGAAATTTACTAAGTTACACTAACCGTGGTGGCTTCGTATTTTAATTGTGATGTTTCGGATCTAATCAGGTAAATTCGGAAATTGTCTGAGGAGGATTATGATGTAAGTAATGAGTCGAATGTGCTTAAAAAGTTAATCCAAAAGTCAACAAGTCAGGCCTGACACCTTTTCGGTCTTTTTCGAATATTTAGTTTTAGTTCACAGTACACGCGATAAACACGTTTATTATTCCATGCAAAGCCTTAACATCGGAAATAATTTCCAGAAACTATATCGTTTATGTTGTTCAACCAGCGCCAGCAGTTCTTGCTTGATTAGCGGATTATCACCTTTCTTCTTTGCTTCTTACTCGAACACTGTTCGAATAAGACCAAGAAGCCGGCAAGCGCGTTTAACGCTTGCCTGATGCTTTTCAACTGCATACTTTGCTAATCGCTAGCGCTCCGCCAAATTTTTTTCGCCAGAGATAAAATGATGCGTCACTAATGCCGTGCTTACGACAAAGTTCACCAATGGGTATTCCTGCCTCTGCTTCTTTTAATACAGCAACAATTTGAGATTCTGTGAATCGTGTTTTCTTCATTTGTAGGGCTCCTAGTGGCCGTGATTTTACCAAAAACCCTACTAATGTGGTGTACTAATTTAGGGGGAGCTTACCTTAGGGTGAGTATAAATTTAGAATAATTAATGTTTATATTTTATACTTAAAATCTAATATAACTAGATTTTAAGTAATTAATTCAAACAATATATTTCTATTGATTTATAATATATGCTATAATTCTAGTATGACTAGATTTGAAAGAAATAAATTAAACGAAGTAATAACGCAGATTCCACAAGGTCTAGTATTAACGCTAGACTGGCTAAAAGAGCATGGAGTGTCATCTAAGCTTGCTTGGTGGTATGTACAATCTCGCTGGTTAGAAAGAGTAGGGAATGAGGCATATAAGAAATACGGCGATGAAGTTAGCTGGGTGGGAGCATTATCGGCAGTACAGAATCAACTACATTTACCATTACATGTAGGCGCAAAAACAGCGTTAGAGTTATTAGGACAAGCGCATTTTATCCCTATGCAGGGGATAAAACGGGTTTCTCTTTTTCATGGTTCTATGGTTAAAGTACCGTTATGGTTCCGTAAGCCGAAAGCTTGGGATGCTGAATTTAATATATATCAAGTATCACTGTTTCAAGAAGATGATGCACATTTAGGAATGATAAAGAGGGCAATAGATGGTGTAGATGTTTATCTTTCAAGTCCAGAGCGTGCTGCCTTAGAAATATTATATTTGGTTCCCAACAAGCAATCTTTTGAGGAGGCATCTAAGCTAATAGAAACTTTAACCCAGCTTAGACCTAATCATGTCCAGAATTTATTAGAAAAATGTAAATCAATAAAAGCGAAGCGCTTATTTTTGTATTTAGCGGATAAGTTTCAGCACCCGTGGTTATCTAAAGTTGATTTAAGTAAGGTGAACTTAGGACATGGGAACCGAGTAATAGGAGAAGGTGGAGATTATCATCCTAAATATCAATTATCTTTGCCAAAAATAGTGGAGGAGTAAGTGGGGTATTCACGCGGGTATTCAGCACAGGTTGAGCTTTTATTGCAGATATTACCAGTTATTAATAAACAGGATTGTTTTGCTTTAAAAGGTGGTACGGCTATTAATTTATTTTTTCGCGATATGCCAAGATTAAGCGTGGATATTGATTTGACTTATTTACCTATTGAAGCACGAGAACAATTCTTAAAAAATATCAGTCTTGCTTTAAATGCATTGGCTCAGAATATAAAAGAAATAGGAAATAATAAATATCAAGTTGACGAAGCATTTACAAGAGAGCCCAGACAATTATCAAAATTGATAATATCGAATAATATAACAAAAATTATCATAGAACCCAATTTCGTATTAAGAGGTGCTGTTTTTGATTGCGAAACAAGAGAGTTATGTCAGCTTGCTCAAAACGAATTTTTATCTTATTTCACAATAAAAACACTTTCATTTGCTGATTTATACGGCGGTAAAATTTGCGCTACACTTGCTAGACAGCATCCACGTGATTTGTTTGATGTTAAAATTTTATTAGAAAATGAAGGTCTGACTGATTCAATTCGGCAAGCTTTTGTTATTTACCTCGCAAGTAATTCCAGGCCTATACATGAGTTATTAAATCCAAAACCAAATTTGCAGAATACAAGAAAAATTTATGATGAATCTTTTATCGGGATGACTACTGAAAAAGTTTCTTACGAGAAATTAGTTGAAGTACGATATGAGTTGATTGAATTAATATTAAAATCACTAACGGTAAATGAACGACAATTTTTATTGTCAATTAAAGCCGGCAATCCTGATTGGCAACTCATTCCTATTGCTGGAATAGATCAGTTACCAGGTCTTAAATGGAAAAGTTTGAATATAGAAAAAATGGATACTGAGAAGAAAAAAATTGCTTTGGATAAATTAAAAAAGGTCTTAGAGCTTTGATCGAATTTATGCGATTCTGAAACAAATTTTGTATCCGGTGTTAATGCTATCTTCTCAAATCTGGCTTTCTCTTACCATATGAAAATTGATTGTTTAACACCGGTGTCACACCTTCATTTTTCTCACTCACCATTAACATGAATTTCCTGAATCAGCTGTATGACGAGTGCCATCTGGTAAAATGGCACAGCTTAATGATCTAGTGCTAGCAAGTTGTTCTTTTGAAATGATAGCTCTAGCTAAATTTGTATTAGAAAAATCAGCTCCTGCCAAGATGGCGTCGGTGAAATTTGAGCTTGTTAAATTACTATAGCTGAGATTACTGCCTGATAAATTTGTTGAAGTAAAATTACTGCCTGAGGCATGCAGCCAGCCAAGATTAGCATACATAATTTGTGCATTAGAAAAATTTGAAGAATGAAAATCAGCGCTGCCTAAATTAGCTTTTGTTAATAAAGCTTGGCTTAAGTTTGCATTGTCATGATGAGTATAAATCAGATTTGCTTCGGATAAATCACAGCCTATGCAAATATTTGTCTTCTCAAATTGAGCTAAATGTGAAGGAATAGCTGTCATTTCTGCATTTATAATTGAAGATGAAAATATGAAAATCATTGTAACCAACGAATGTTTATACATTTTATATCTCCTTAAGTGAAATTTATTTCCGATAATTAATACTTTTTAAGCGCGCTTTTGATTTTCTCATTTGTTTTATATTGTGATAAAGCATAAGTAGACCAGATTGCAGCGATTGGCCATCCGATTAAAGTGCATTGCAAAATCAAGCAGAATAAACCAGAAATCGGTTTTCCAATTGTAAAAAATTGTAGCCATGGAAGAAATAGGGCGAGTATTAATCTCATTGTAATTGCTCCTGATATTTGATGATGAGTTATTTGAATGAAGGGTGTTGAATTGATAGGTATTGCGGAAAAAAATTTATAACTATTGTTATTCATCGCGCCCGGAGGGATTCGAACCCCCGACCACCTGGTTCGAAGCCAGATACTCTATCCAGCTGAGCTACGGGCGCATGTGGTGTAAATGTTATTCCATTTTCAAGCTTTTAGAGCGCGCCCGGAGAGATTCGAACTCCCGACCCCTTGGTTCGTAGCCAAGTACTCTATCCAACTGAGCTACGGGCGCGTTTTAGAAACCAGCATGTATTTAAGTGTTACGTACTACCATCGAAGAGGGAGGGATTCGAACCCTCGATGGAACTTTTGGTCCCATACTCCCTTAGCAGGGGAGCGCCTTCAACCGCTCGGCCACCTCTCCAACACCATTTTTATTCTTTATTACCTTCACTTTTATCGGTTTTAGGCTCGCGCTTTTTTCTAACCGTTACAGCAGCAGTGGTAGCAGCAGGCGCAGCTTCTTCCTGTTGAACAGGTGTAGCAGTTGGCGTGCCTTTTTCTTGCTGAATTCGTTGATATATTTCTTCTCGATGAACTGAGACATCTTTAGGCGCATTAATACCGATACGCACCTGGTTACCTTTAATACCAAGCACTGTAACGATGACATTGTCACCGATGACTATAGTTTCACCCACACGTCTTGTTAATATGAGCATTATCCGTCTCCTTTTAAAAACTGCCTTGTTAGTTAAATCTAGTTACATCCCCGTTTAGTCCATGCGATGCAATAATGTATGTTCACGATAGCAACTTTCAAGGTGTGCAATAGTAAACAATAAAATCGATTTCTGCAAACAGGATTTGCATTATTTTATTCAAAAATAGGAGGATTTATTGCGTCCAATGGTTTGTCTAATTCAAACGCCCGGTGAATCGCTTCTACGCCTCGTTTTAAGTGGGTTTCATCGAGAACGACGGATATTTTTATCTCAGATGTCGTAATCATTTGTATATTAATGCCTTCTACCCCTAAGGCTTTAAACATGGTACTCGCAATTCCCGTGTTAGAGCGCATACCAATTCCAACCAGCGAGAGTTTGGCTACTTTGGCATTGGTTTTAATCGTGATGCTGCCAAGCTCTGTTGCTAATTCTTCGACCACTTTCATGGCCTTCGCATATTCTCGTCTATGAACAGTAAACGTAAAGTCAGATTTTTCTTCAATGGATGCGTTTTGGGCTATCATATCGATTTCAATATTGGCTTCGCTAACCTTGCTTAAAATGTGGCCTTCAACGCCTAATTTACGTGGGACACCTGAAAGAGAAATAATGGCTTCCTCGGCACTAAAGGCAATGCCAGAGACTAGTCGTTTACGCATGGTTTTATCCTCAAGAGTGACTAATGTGCCGTTTCCCTCAGAAAAAGTAGAGAGGACTCGTATTGGCATATTATGTTTGCTGGCAAGCTCCACGGAGCGTATTTGTAATACTCTGGCACCTAAACTGGATAATTCCAGCATTTCTTCAAAACTGATTTGTGGAATCAATCGTGCTTCTGGGAGAAAGTGGGGGTCGGTTGTATAGACGCCATCTACATCTGTATAAATCTGGCATTCGTCTGCTTTTAGCGCAGCAGCAATGGCAACGGCTGTTGTATCAGAGCCACCTCGACCTAAGGTAGTAATATCGCCATTTACATTAACGCCTTGAAATCCTGCAATAACGACAATACGACCTTGTGTTAATTCACGTTGAATAATGTCTGTTTTGACTTCCAGAATACGTGCTTTGGTATGAATATTATCGGTATATATTCCAATTTGTGGCCCCGTAAAAGAGCGGGCAGGGTAGTTTTTGGCATTGAGCGCCATGCTGAGTAAGGCCATGGAAACTTGTTCGCCACTCGAGATTAATACATCGTATTCACGTGGATCATGATCTTGAGTTAAGGCATTCGCAAGACGAATTAATCTGTCTGTTTCGCCGTACATGGCGGAGACGACCACAATAACATGGTGTCCTTCATCTTTGGCTTTAATGACTTTTTGAGCTACATGGTGAATACGGTCAAGACTGCCTACCGAGCTGCCACCGTATTTTTGTACAATCAAAGCCATATTAAAGTTGCCTCATGTGTTCCTGTATCCAAGTGTAAACAGACTCTAAGGCTTTTTCCAACGCTTCTGGTTTATTTCCGCCGGCTTCTGCAAGATCAGCTCGTCCGCCGCCTTTGCCGCCGATTTGTTTTGCGACCATATTGATGATTTCTTTTGCATTGAATTGAGAGACAAGATCAGCAGTTACACCACCCACTACACTGATTTTTTGCTCTTTTACAATAGCCAGTATGATGATGGCCGTACCTAATTGTTCTTTTAATTGATCCATGGCACTTCTTAAGGCTTTGCCATCTAATCCCGTGACTACCGTTGCCAATACTTTTAAGTTGCCTATGACTTTAGCTTGAGTCGCAAGGTCGCGGCTAAACACACTGGCGAGTTTATCTTTCAGTTGTTGCAACTCTTTTTCAAGCGCGTGAATTTTGTTTTCTGCTTGCGATGATTTTTGTTTAAATTCATCTTCACATTTTTCTATGTATCGTAATGCACCATCACCGGTTACAGCTTCTATGCGACGAATGCCGGCAGCAACACCGGTTTCGGCAGTAATTTTAAATATGCCTATATCACCCGTATGGTCTGCATGTGTTCCACCGCATAATTCTATGGAGGGTCCAAAATGCACGACGCGTACTTTGCTACCGTATTTTTCACCGAATAATGCAACGGCTCCACTCGCTATGGCTTCTTCGGGTGAAGAGACTTGTACTATACCTTGGTAGTTTGCACGGATTTCATCGTTGACACGTTGTTCTATTTTACGTAATTCCATTTCAGTGAGTGGTGTAGCATGTGAAAAATCAAAACGTAAACGTTCCGGTTGAACCAGCGAGCCTTTTTGTATGGCGTGATCGCCTAACACTTCTTTTAATATCATGTGCAAGAGATGGGTAGCGGTATGATTCAAGACAGTAGCGGCACGGCGTTTAGCATCGACTTCTGCTATGACTTCATCACCGACATGCAATCTTCCTTTTTCTAATTTACCTAAATGTAAATGCGTATGTGCTTGTTTAATCGTATCCAATACTTTAAAGAAAGTGGTATTCGCTATTCGCAATAAACCTTGATCGCCCACTTGGCCGCCAGATTCTGCGTAGAAAGGACTTTTGTCTAATACAATCGAACCTTTTTCGCCGGCATTTAAACAATCAACGAATTTTCCATCGCGGTATAAGGCGAGAATTTTTCCAGCATCCGGATTTTTTTCATGCAGTAAATTTTTGTGACCCGTAAATTCTGTTGCAGGTTGCGATTCTTGTAATACTGTATATTCCGTATTGAATTGGCTGGCTTGACGAGAGCGATCGCGTTGTTTAGACATGGCTGCTTCAAAACCATCGTAATCCAGTGCGAGATGACGTTCACGTGCAATATCTGCAGTTAAGTCAGATGGAAATCCGTAAGTATCATACAGTTTAAAAATAATGTCGCCGGATATGATATTGCTTTTTAATTCGCTGACAGCTTGCTCGAATAATTTTAATCCTTGAGCCAGCGTCGTGCTGAATTGTTCTTCTTCTTGACGTAATATTTTTTCTACATGCGCTTGTGATTTCACTAACTCAGGGTAAGCATCACCCATGAGATTAACGAGTGGTTGTACTAGTGAATAAAAAAATGGTTGGGTCAAACCTAATTTGCTGCCGTGACGTAATGCGCGTCGAATGATACGGCGTAATACGTAACCGCGACCTTCGTTAGAAGGTAATACGCCATCAACAATTAAAAAGCTGCATGAACGAATATGATCTGCAATCACACGTAAAGAAAAATGCGTAAGATCGTTGACGTTAGCAAGTTCGGCAGCCGCTTTAATTAAAGGAAGAAATAAGTCTGTATCATAATTATTATGCACACCTTGTAAAACGGCAGATATGCGTTCCAGTCCCATGCCGGTATCGACAGAGGGTTTGGGCAAAGGAGTGAGCTTGCCATCGGCTGATCTATCGTATTGCATGAAAACGAGATTCCAGATTTCAATGTAACGGTCACCATCAGCATCAGGGCTGCCCGGTGGGCCGCCTGCAATTTCAGGACCGTGATCATAAAAAATTTCCGTGCAAGGTCCACAAGGTCCAGTTGGCCCCATAGACCAGAAATTATCTTGTTCACCGCATCGACTAAAGCGTTTCTGGTCTATTCCAATGTCATTAAACCAGATGGCTTCTGCTTCTTTGTCTTCATTAAAAACAGTAACCCATAATTTTTCGGGCGGTAATCCCATTTTATTGACGAGGAATTCCCATGCGAAATGAATGGCTTCTTTTTTGGAATAATCACCGAAGCTAAAATTGCCTAACATTTCGAAAAAAGTATGATGACGTGCTGTGTAACCGACGTTTTCAAGGTCGTTGTGTTTACCGCCAGCGCGTACACAACGTTGTGATGAGGTAGCACGTGTATACGGTCTTTCTTCTTGGCCAAGAAAGACGTCTTTAAATTGCACCATGCCGGCATTGGTAAAGAGTAAGGTAGGGTCGTTGCCGGGTATGAGCGAGCTACTCGCGACTATGGTATGTCCCTGTTCGCGGAAATATTCGAGAAATTGGGTGCGGATGTCATTGCTGCTTAGGAATGTGTTTTTTGTTGTCATGTTGTCACTTCATTTGGTTGTTAACGATGTTATGTAATTGACGATGAACCAGCTTAGGACGTCTTCCCCCTTCGGGGGAAGGTGCCCAAAGGGCGGATGGGGGAATTAGATTGTTTTGCGTTGTTTCATTTTAATTCCCCCTTCCGTCCTTCGGACACCTTCCCCCGAAGGGGGAAGACGTCCTAAGCTGGTTCATCATTTTTTAGCACACTCTCAATCTGCTCTTCCGTAAAACCTCGATAAAGCAAAAAGCGTATTTGTTTTGCGCGATCTTTAAAGTCATTTGGCAATTTACCTTTAAAATGTTTTTGCCAGACTTTTCGCACGTTAATCAGCCACGCATTATCAGTGATCTGTAATTGTTCTGCAATCTGATCTGGCAGAATACCGCGTACTTGTAATTCTTTTGAAATTCTTAGCGGGCCATAACCTTTTGCTAGCCGTGAACGAATATAGTTTTCTGTAAAACGATATTCATTGATTAAGTTTGCTTGCATGAGTTTCGTGATGATAAGGGAAATCGCTTCTTGAGAATACGCTTTGGCCTTTAGTTTTTGGGCGATTTCATGTTGAGAATAATCGCGGCGTGCCAGCCAATTCAGCACGGTACGCCGGATCTTTGTCAGTTCCTCGGTGTTTAATTCGCTCAGGCAACTTCCTCCTCAATTTCTTCAGCCACTTTGCGTGTAGCGCCAGGCGGAACAATAGCCAGTTCGCGAATCTTGGCTTCAATTTCCTTGGCCATAGCAGGTTGCTCTTTCAAAAATTGACGTGCATTTTCTTTGCCTTGACCTATACGTTGGCCATTGTAACTAAACCACGCACCGGATTTATCAATCAAGCCTAATTGCACGCCTAGTAAAATGATTTCACTTTCACGTGAAATGCCTTCGTTGTAAAGAATATCAAATTCAGCTTGTTTGAATGGGGGTGCAACTTTATTTTTGACGACTTTTACCCGTGTTTCACTGCCTATGACTTCATCACCTTCTTTGACATTCCCTGTGCGGCGTATATCAAGCCGTACGGACGCATAAAACTTCAGTGCATTACCGCCGGTTGTTGTTTCAGGATTGCCAAACATAACGCCAATTTTCATGCGGATTTGATTGATGAAAATAACAAGTGTGTTTGAACGTTTGATATTTGCGGTTA
>Ga0207137_1115_pt1 | contig 18584 bp, 20 predicted proteins | sample Alteio_BWMinHeat_9_FD_153572 | JGI IMG/M metagenome (GOLD analysis project Ga0207137, IMG submission 153572) | Enriched cells from forest soil in Barre Woods Harvard Forest LTER site, Petersham, Massachusetts, United States -... | ecosystem: Environmental > Terrestrial > Soil > Temperate forest >...
TAGGCATCGTTGGACATCAAGGTAGTTTGCGGCTTTGGTTTATGTTTGCCGAGGCGTCGCCGCCAGAAGCCTTCTTTAATTCGACGTCCGAACTCGGTGATGGGCGATGGCTAAACATCAGTGTTGGCCAAGTGGCGACGTGGCGTTTACGTTATCTCAATCCTCCGGAGAGTCCCTAGTGCAAGAGCAGACGGAGCCGACAGAATTTGCAGGTCAACGCCGAGGGTTTTCCTTGCCGGCAAAGCTGACAGCAGCTGGATTTATCGCATTGACTCTCTTCGGCAACTTTTGGCTGACGCGTTCCTTGACGCGCACGCCCGTACCGATCTGGATTGGCGCTGGCTTTGCCCTGGGCTTGGTCGTGGTGGGTGCCGGGGCGGTCGGACTCGCGGTGGCAGCGGTACAGGCAAAACTAGGTAATAGGCGGCAGACGCGGGCGTGACAAATATTCAAATGCGATTTGATCGTGGCACCCTTTTGCTGAGTGGTGTTGACGAAAGTTTGAAGTTGGTTGTCCCTGCGTTGGAGTGGGACGAGCGGACGCGTGAGTGGCGCGCACCAGCGGCAAGTTATCGCGCCATTGTGTTGGCGCTTAGGGACCAGGGACAAGCAGTCGATGACCTCGCTCGCGACTATGCACCGCTGCCTCTGACTTTGCGTCAGCCGATAACTCCAAGGGAACACCAAACTCAAGCACTTGCGGCATGGGTGCAGGCGGGTCGGCGGGGCGTCGTGCAGCTGCCGACGGGCGCCGGCAAAACGATATTGGCGCTCTTCGCCTTAGTGCAGACAGAACGGCCAGCGTTAATTGTCGTCCCAACGATTGACCTCTTGCACCAATGGCATTCCGTCTTGAGTGCGAACCTCGGTGTTGAGATCGGCACCCTCGGCGGTGGTGAGCGGGATATTCGTCAAATTACCGTCACGACATTCGATTCAGCCGCATTGTACATCGAGCGCCTTGGCAACCAGTTTGGCCTCCTGATCGTTGACGAGTGTCATCACTTGCCAGCGCCGCAGTATCAGAGTGTTGCTCTTGGCGCTGTTGCTCCTTTTCGACTTGGGCTCACGGCGACGGTTGAACGCGCGGATGGTCGCGAGTCCGAAATCTTTAAGCTGCTCGGTCCGCTGGTCTACGAGGGGCGGATCGATCAAATGTTAGCTAGCGTTTTGTCGCCCTACGACGTTGTCAATATTGAAGTCCCACTGACCGCTAACGAAAAGGAGCGCTACCTGGCAGCGCGCGGGGTTTACACCGCTTTCATTCGCAGCCAAGGTATAAACTTTGGTGCTCCGGATGGCTGGATGGAGTTTGTGCGGCGGTCCGCCCGCATGCCCGGTGGCAAGGACGCGATGCGCGCTTATCGTGAACAACGCCGACTGGCACAGGCATCGTCCGCCAAGCTAACCGAGCTCTGGCGCATTCTTGCGGAACACCTTGATGACCGTATCATTGTGTTTACGGATGACAACGAAATGGCCTACCGAATCGGCTGCGATTTTGTCCTACCAGTGTTGACACATCAAACGAAATTGGCGGAGCGCAAACGACTCCTTAGCGCATTCCGTGACGGCACGCTGAAAGTCATGGTTACTTCGAAGGTGCTCAACGAAGGCGTCGATGTGCCGGAGGCGCGCGTCGGTGTGGTGATCTCTGGCAGCGGCGCCGTGCGCGAGCACGTCCAACGCTTGGGTCGGTTGTTGCGGCACCGTCCCGGCAAACGCGCCATTCTCTATGAGCTTGTTGCAAAAGACACCAGCGAAATCAACGTCAACCAAAGGCGCAAGCAGCATCATGCTTACCAAGGACCATCTGAAATTCGCGGTTAGAAGTGGCCGCATCAAGCCATTTTTCATCGCTCCAAGCGACCAAGCGACGCGCGCACTGGCAGAGGAGCTGCTGGCAATCGCGCAAGCTAATGTCGGCGTCAGCGCGGGCGAGCTGCAGGATGTGTTGCAAGGTGTGTCGGACATTGGTGTTGCGGCGGGACTTCGCAAACTTATCTTGGACCGGTGCGAATTGGCGGAAGACGACGGTCAGATTGGCGAAGCTCGTTGGCGAGCGTTAGCGGCAGCGCAAGAGTTGCGGAGCACGGCCGTTGGCCTGCCTTTGCAAGATTTTCAGGCAAGGATCGGCGCTGAATTGGGTCAGCCGTTTGCGACGCTGCAACTCCAACTTTACGCCGATCTGCCGGGCGCTAGACGGGTCAATGAGATACCGCAGCAGTCCGCCGAGAATTTGATTGATCGCTACAATTGCGCGCAAGTTCAGGGCCTACTTTTGCGAGCTCGCCGCGTCAGCGTCACCACCAAAAAGGCGACTCTCGGAGAAAAGCGCGAGCTCTTTCGCCAGATGAAGTTCCACCGTTTGATGGCCGACGTCGTCGACCAAGACGGTCACCTGACGGTGTCTCTGAGTGGTCCTTTGAGTCTTTTTGACGAGGCCACAACTTACGGAATGCGGCTGGCTAATTTCTTTCCGCACGTCCTCAACCTAACTAGTTGGCAAGTGGACGCTGACGTTCAGATTAAAAATCGGGTCTTAGAATTGCGACTTGACCAAAAAGCGGGTCTTCGCAGCCACTACCGGCACCATTTGCCGCATATTCCACCCGAGCTCCTAGCCTGCGTCGATGCCTTGAATCAGCGGTCAAAAGACTGGCAAGCCGCGCCAGGCGCGGACTTTGTCCATATCGGTAAGGAGTCTTATTGTTTCCCCGATCTGGCTTTTTGCCACCGAACAGGTAAAAAGGTCCATCTCGAGCTCTTTCATAGGTGGCATGCCTCGACTCTCCTCGGTCGACTACAAGCAGTTGAATCTTTAGGGGTATCTAATCTAGTATTGGGTGTTCACAAGAAGTTGGCGCAAAGTAAAGAATTGGCGCCGCGGTTGGCGGAGTCCGAATGGTTCGGAAATCATGGAATAATATTTGCGGATTTTCCGACACCAAAAGTTCTGCTAGAGCAACTGGGTCGCGAGTATCACTCGGAATGAATCGCCATAGTGCCAGCTTGCCTTAATGGTGACGGGTATTCGACCGATCACTTGGGCGAGATCCGTAGGACCCGAAAAGCTTTTGTCGAATCTGCCATGGAAAATCGTTGAGTCTACCGTGGGAGCAAAGATTGAAACGCAAGGGCGATGACAGAGTACGAGCGACTGCACCGGTCAAGGCGTCAGTGAAGGCACCGACGCAATCGCAGTCACAGTCGCAATCCCTGGGCAGGCCCCAACAGAACGGCGTGCGACCGGGTGCGAATGCCCCGTCGAAGTCCGTGCTGACCCGACAACCGTCGCGTCCGGAGAACACTGATTTACCGGCAGCCATGTCGGCGCAAACCGACGTGGAACAGTCCCCGGCGATAAGGTTGCACCGAGCTTTGGCGAAAGCGCGTGGCAAACGCCTGCTTATTTGCATCAAAGGCTACCCTGACCCGGACAACATTGGCACTTCCCTTTGTCTGCAATGGATGGCGCGGCGTTACGATATTGATACGACGATCGTGCATTTCGAAGCGATCTCGCACCACGAGAACAAAGCATTGGTCAAAAAACTCGACCTAGACCTGGTCGAGTATGATGACAATTTTGATGTTTCCAATTTTGACTACTATGCCATCAACGATTCGCAAACGATTGATCTGCCGCTCGAACTGCCGCCAAAATGCCGTCTGTTGGCCTTTATTGATCATCACAAGACGCTTGGGTCGGTCGAAGGCGAATTTGTTGATATTCGCGAAAACGCCGGGTCAACTTCAGGCATTTATGGTGAGTATCTAATTGAGGGTCCAGTTGGGTTCAGCGACAATTCGGCGGAAGAAAGTCGGATTGCCACTGCGTTGATGCATGGGATCCGCAGCGACACGGACAACTTTGTCACGGCTCAGCCGATTGACTACCGCTCCAGCGAATATTTTGCGCAGTTTGTGGACAAAGACCTCTTGTCACTCATTTCGCACCAATCGATCCCGGCAAAGACGATGGATCTGACCCAAGTCGCTTTGCAGCGGAAAGATATCCGTGGCACGTTCATGTTCTCAGGTGTCGGCTTTGTTCGCGATGAAGATCGAGATGGCATTGGGCAATGTGCAGACTATCTCCTTCACCGTGAAGGAATTGATACAGTCGTTGTCTATGGAGTTGTTGGCAACCAATTCATTGATGGTTCGCTACGCACGAAGAGCCACACTCTTGATCCGGACCGTTGGCTTAAAGATGTCTTCGGCGTTGATGAAAACGGCAAGTATTACGGTGGTGGCAGGAAAGACAAGGGCGGATTCCAAATCCCGCTCGGTGTCTTTGCACGCTGCAATGACCGCGAATTGTTGTGGATCCTGATCAAGAAGACCATTGACGAGCTGTTCTACCAAAAGATTGGTATCGAAGAGAGCTCCAGCATCGATAACGACGGGCAAAAGGTCTAGCCGTAATCCAGCCGCCGCCCGTCATCCCCAGCCCGCGGAGCGGGCCTATGAGGCTCGCGAGCTAGCGCAGCGAGACTCTCTGGGGATCTGCTGGAGATGCCCGACGCCGCTTTCAGCGGCTGGGCATGACCTGAATGCCCGACGCCGCTTTCAGCGGCTGGGCATGACTGGAGTGTGGCAGAAGGCACATTTGGCGGTTCTCCAACTTTCTTTATATTTTTCTTTAAAGACCGGGTTTAGCAATTCTTTATGTGGATTGGGCTATCAACCGACCGCTCTCATGCTTATCATGTAGCCCTGGCGCGTGCTTTGCACTGGAAGGCTCGATGAAGATCCTTATGTTTGGGTGGGAGTTCCCACCGCACATCACTGGTGGACTTGGAACGGCGTGCTTTGGCCTTAGCCAGAGCCTGGCAAGTCTGGTCGAGCGGTTGGTGTTTGTACTGCCGCGTGTAAAAGGCGACACCCGCTCCGGCGCTGTGGAAGTGCTTGGCGCGTGCGACCTGCGTCACTCAGGTGCTGCGGAGTCCAAGCCGGTTTCGCACCTTTTGGCGACGGCGCTACCCTTTGACCTGGAGATCGTCGATTCGGCGTTGCGCCCCTATCAATCGAACACCGAATACCTGCGTCATTTACGTCAACTTAAAGTCTCGAAGCAGCAAAAAATTGATGGCGATGCCGGTGCCTTCAGCAGCCTTGGCAGCGTCCTCGAGATATCGGGCGACTATGGCGAGAACTTGCTCGATGAAGTCAAACGCTACGCCGAGATGGCAAGTCGAGCAGTGTTGCGCGAACCGTTCAATGTCATCCACGCTCACGATTGGATGACTTTTCTTGCCGGAGTGCGGGCCAAAGAGATGAGCGGCTTGCCTTTGGTGGTGCATGTCCATGCTACAGAATTTGACCGCTGCGGTGACCAGATTGATCAGCGCATTTATGAAATTGAACGATCGGGGATGGAACGTGCCGACCGGATCGTGGCCGTCAGTCAGCGCACAAAAGACATGATCGTGACGCGGTACGGAATTGCCGCTGACAAGATTGTAGTAGTCCATAATGGTGTTGCGGCTCGCCAAAATGAAGCGCCGCATCGGGTTCGCAACGATGGTGAAAAGGTCGTGGTCTTTCTCGGGCGCATCACGATGCAAAAGGGCCCAGAGTATTTCCTCGAGGCTGCCTATTTGGTCGCGCAAAAGGAGCCAAAAGTACGCTTCGTCATGGCGGGGTCGGGTGACATGCTGCCGCAAATGATTGAGCGCATGGCGGAGTTAGGCATCCTTGACCGCTTTCACTTCACGGGGTTTCTCAATCAGCAGCGGCGTGATGAGCTGTTTGCCCAGGCGGATCTGTTTGTCCTGTCGTCAGTGTCTGAGCCGTTTGGCATTACCCCGGTCGAAGCGATGCAGCACGATATTCCGGTCATTGTGACGAAGCAATCTGGCGTCGCCGAAGTGGTAAACGCCGCCATAAAAGTGGACTTTTGGGACGTGCGACGCATGGCTGATGCGATGATTAATATTCTCAAATACCCACAGCTCGCTAGAGAAATGGCGCTCGGTGGACAACGTGACTTGAAGTCCCTGACTTGGGACCGCGCCGCTGCGCAAATCAAAAACATCTATCAGGAGCTTGGGTGACATGACGGCGGTATGCTTTTACTTTCAAGTTCATCAGCCCTTTCGGCTGCGTTCGGATTTCGATTTTTTCTCCATTGGTACCGACAGGCCCTTTGAAGATGAAGAGAAAAATCGCGAAATCCTGCGCAAAGTGTCCGCCAAGTGCTATTTGCCCGCCAACACCTTGATGCTCGAACTCATTCGGAAGCATCAAGGCCGATTTCGCGTTGCCTATTCGATCAGTGGCGTGGCTCTAGAGCAGTTTGCTCTCTATGAGCCGCAGGTTATCGAAAGCTTTCGGGCGCTGGCGAAAACGGGCTGTGTTGAGTTTCTGGCTGAGACCTACTACCACTCGTTGGCGTTCCTTTACTCGGAAGAAGAATTTCTGCGCCAGGTCAAGATGCACCGCGAGAAGATGCGGGATCTGATCGGCGTCAGTCCGAAGGTGTTGCGCAATACGGAACTTGTTTACAACGACCGTCTTGGGCAGCTCGCCGAGGAGATGGGATTTACGGCGGTGTTAGCCGAAGGTGCTGATCGAATCCTCGACTGGCGCAGCCCCAATCATGTGTATCGTCCACTCGGCACCAAAAACATTGCTTTGCTGCTCAAGAACTACCGCCTATCGGATGATATCGCCTTTCGTTTTTCCAACCGCGAGTGGTCCGGTTGGCCGCTCACGTCAGACAAATTTGCCAATTGGCTGCAGTCAGCAACCCGTAATGACCAAGGCAGTGTCGTCAACCTTTTCATGGACTACGAGACTTTCGGCGAACACCAATGGGAGAGCACGGGGATCTTCGCTTTTCTGCGGCATTTGCCCGAAGAATTCCTGCGTCATCCGGGCAATCGCTTCATGACGCCTTCGGAAGTGGCCAAGAGCTTCCCGCCAGTAGCGGAATTGTCGATGCCAGGTTTGGTCTCGTGGGCAGACAGCGAACGCGATGTCTCCGCCTGGTTGGGTAATCATATGCAGCAAGCCGCTGCAGCGACCGTTTACGGCTTGGAAAAGGCTGTCGTGGCAACGCGCGACGCAGAGCTCATGCATGCTTGGCGCAAGCTGCAGACTTCCGATCATTTCTACTACATGTCGACGAAATATTCCCAAGATGGGGATGTGCATAAATACTTCAGCCCGTACGAGTCTCCCTATGACGGATTCATTCACTATGCCAATGCGATCAATCATCTGATCTGGAAGTGTAATGTTGTTCGGGAGCGTCAACGTCTGGCGCGACGGACGGCGCGGATCGCGAAGCAAAGTGACAAGGCGCAGGAAATGCCTAGGCAATTGGTTGCTGGACCATCTATGAGCACTAGCGCCGAAATGCGGCCGCTAACGTTAGTCGCGAAATGATGTTCTTGTAGCCAGCGTTTGCGTCCATTGGTCTTGCCGTCTGCCTTGCCCATAGGCGGATTGTATATTCCTTTGAATTGACATATTTGTCGATTCAAAGGAATATTGATACATGGGCCTACGGCAAGACATCGAGCATTTCCACCTAATCTTCTGTAAGGCGCTACTAACTGCGCAATGACCTATTGCTTACTATCAAGCAGAAAAGTCACCGGCCCATCATTGACCAAACTGACCTGCATGTGTGCTTGAAACTTGCCCGTAGCCACTTGCGCGCCGGCGTCCCGCAGCAGCTGGACGTACCTCTCGTAAAGCTCGTTAGCAATTTCCGGCGCCGCGGCATCGCTAAACCCTGGACGTCGCCCTTTGCGGCAGTCGGCGTAGAGGGTGAACTGACTTACTGCTAGTACCGCCCCATCAGCCTCGGCAAGGCTGAGGTTCATTTTGCCGTTTTGGTCGGGGAAGGCCCGCAGACCCAGGGTTTTATCGGCAAGATAGGCGGCGTCTTTGCTGCTGTCTTGGTTGCCAATGCCGACCAAAGCTAGCCAGCCCTTGGCAATTTCACCAACGACGGCTCCGTCTACTGCGACGCTTGCTTGCGAAACTCGTTGTAAAATTAATCGCATTCGCCGCCTTTAGCCGAAAGACTCCATAACAACTCCGTCACTGCTTCGTAAGGGTTGCCTAACCCCGGTCCACCCGCCTATAAAGGGTCAACCCAGTTACCCTTTTATAGGGAAGCCCAATGGAAAACTCAAGCCGCGAACAACACTACAAAAATTTCAAGTCCCTGCTGACGGACTTGGGCGAGGACCCGAGTCGGGATGGACTGCATAAGACACCATCGCGGGTGGTGGAGTCTTTGGAGTACCTGACTTCAGGCTACAAAGAGGACGTCAATGCGCTTCTGCGCAGCGCACTCTTTGATGTCGACTATCAGGACATGGTGATCGTCCGGGATATTGAAGTCTACAGCCTCTGCGAGCACCACGTGTTGCCTTTTTATGGTCGTTGCCACGTCGGCTATATTCCGAGGAATAAGGTCGTTGGCCTGTCGAAGTTACCGCGCGTGGTGGACATTTTTGCGCGGCGGTTGCAAGTGCAGGAACGGCTAACGCACCAAATATCGACGGCAATAAAAGAGGCCCTAGATCCAATTGGTGTTGGCGTCGTGGTCGAGGCGTATCATCTTTGTATGATGATGCGCGGCGTCGGCAAGCAAAATTCCTTCACGATGACTAGCTCTATGCAAGGTTCGTTTCAAAACATTGAGACACGCACCGAATTTTTGAGCTTAATCCGTAGCAACAAGCCCTGAGGTGTATGGGAATCCACGTCTACACTTACGATGATCCACCTTCCGAGCGCGACCTCGGGCGTGCTCTGCGTGCGCTTGCTGACGATGGCCTCTTGGCTTTCCCAAATGACGAGAATTGGGCTTTCGGCTGGGATGCAGCCAGCAGCAAGGCCGCGGATAAAATTCGCCTGCTAAAGCCGGATCACCCGAAAGCCATGCCATTCAGTTTGCTTTGCAGTTCGATGTCGATGGCAGCTGAGTATGCCCACATCGGGACCAACGCTTACCGACTGCTCAGGCGGGCTTGGCCAGGACCCTACACCGTCTTGCTGAATACGTCGCACACCTTTCCCAGGCAACTGAAAGACAAGCGCCGGGTCGTCGGCATACGCATACCGAACTGTCAGATGATCCGGGTTTTGGTCGAAAAGTTGGGCCGACCTTTGGCAACGACCTCAGTGCCGCCGCTGATTCCCGGCAGTGATGACGTGCCGCCAATCATGCGGCGCTTCGGTTATGAAGTCTTTGAAGCCTATGGTCATGGCATTGATATCTTGCTTGATCTGGGCGCCGAGCTGAGCGGCATTGAGTCGACGATTGTCGACTTCACGGAGGATACCCCAGTCATTGTGCGTCGTGGCGCGGGTGATCCGACCTTGTTTGGCGGAGCATGATGACGACTGAGCAACTCAATCCCTTTCCGATGCCGAGTGCTCTGGAATTAGTGCTGCTGTCAGAATTAGTGAAAGTAGCGCGGACCTGCTATGGGCGCGGTTGGTCGTACGGTACTGCGGGAAATTTCTCCTTGCGTGGGCGCGGCGGCATAGTTTGGCAAAGTCCAAGTGGACTGAATAAAGGTGCCTTGAATCCGACGCAATTTATTCCAATTGATTTGTCGACTGCGACCGTTATTTGGCCAGCTGCAGCAAGCCCCGTCCGTCCATCCCAGGAGATGGCGGTGCATTTAGGCATCTACCGGGCTGACCCTTGTGCTCTGACGGTCGTGCACACTCATCCGCCGCACCTGGTCCGTCAGAGTCGGTCGGGCGAAGTTCTGGTCTTTCAGGGTGAAGAAATGCAAAAGCACTTGGGCTGCGCCGATCACCTGCAAACGCTCCGGCTGCCAGTGCTTCCCAACCCAACCCCGGCAGCAATGCCGGCATTGACCCAAGGTGTCGCAGGACACATTGTTCCTGGCGTACCGCTGGTTATTTTAGCCGGGCATGGCGTCTATGCTTGGGCCAAGACGCCCATGGAAGCACTCAGTTTCATCGAAGCGGCCGAATTCCTCTGCCAGACCCGCGGGTCCACTTGATGAGCGGTACGCCGTTGCAGGCCATTGATGCCGGCCTAATGGAATACCGCCAATGCCTTGGTCTACAGCGGCGGCTGCATGCAGCGGTTGTTGGCGGAGGGCCTAGTTGCGTCCTATTCGTTGAGCACCCACCAGTTCTTACCTTCGGCAAGAACGCCGACAAAGGGCATCTGCGGCTCGCGAGCAGCCTCTACCAGGAAATGGGTGTCGCACTGATCGATACGGACCGTGGCGGCGAAGTTACGGCGCATATGCCAGGCCAGTTGGTAGTCTATCCAATTTTGCGTTTGGCCGACTTTGGACTGACGCCAAGGCGTCACGTCGAGCTGATGGAGTCCGCGGTTATCAAGGTGTTGGCTGGTTTCAACGTAACCGCGGCGCGGGATCCCGACTACCCAGGAGTTTGGGTTGGAGAGCGGAAGATTTGCGCGGTAGGCGTTCGCATCAAAGAACGCGTCACGATGCATGGCTTGGCTCTCAATGTTGATAATGATCTCGAGCTCTTTGCCCAGATCGTTCCCTGTGGTATCCAGGGTCGAAGTGTCACGAGCATGCGTCAAGAAATCGGCACGGTAGAGCTAGCGGCTGTCCAGGCGAGCCTCTCTAATCTCCTTGGTCAGTCCCTCGGCGTGGCTGTCGTCGCCAGCAAACTTGCAATGAGTCGAACGATTCCCTAGAATTTACCTATGGAATTTATCTATGGAATTTGCCTACGGAATTTATCAATAGACTGCCTTTAGACTTTCTTTAGATCCAGTGCCTGGCCGGATGAGCGCTGACGCGCCGGAGATACCGTGACGGATCAAATCATAGTCAATCCAACTCCGGTGCCAGAAGATGAAGCGCTGGCCGCTGCAGCTAAATTCAATGCCTTCGGCGATATAACTAGCTGCTGCCGGTCAACGATTGAGCAGCTAGTCCGTGACAATCCGATGATGGTGTGTGGTGAATGTAAGAACATCATCAAGTGTTTTCAAGACGATCGGTCCTTTCACAATTATTTGACGTTTTGCAAATCGCGGCGACGACCGGTGGTGACTGGGATGGTCAACGGTTATTGGACCATCGCCTTCCGCTCCTATAATGCCTACGGGCGCTAAGTGCTGGCGCGCGGGACGGGTCTGGTTTCTGCCGCTTGGGCCAAGGTTCAGGATCCTGGGCTTATCTTCTTTCTTCCGTATTTAATTAGCGCGCTGCTCTTGACCCTAATTTGGTTGTTTCTGGTTGAGAGGATGCATCTTGTCGCCGCGCTGAGGTACCTAATCTCTAAATTCGGGCAATTCGGATCGTCGAGGTCTTCACGATTAGACTTGTATTTCAGCATTATTCAGGTGCTCTTCCTGAGGGCGCCATTAGTTGCCGCCGAAGCAGCAGCGTTTGCCGGAATGTTGACCGTGACAACTGCGCTTTTTGCTAGCGCTGGCATCGCGAAAAGTCAGCTGGCCTTGCCGACGGCCGTCGAAGCAGCCCTTGCAACGATTGTTACGATGCTCGCAATCGACTTCGCGTCCTACGCTGTACACCGACTGATGCACGCAGTTGCCCCACTCTGGCGCCTGCACGCCGTGCATCATTCGGCGGAGAACTTGACGCTGCTGACGACTTACCGTCAACACCCGTTGGAGCCGCTACTGTTAAACCTCGGACGCGGCGCAGCGGCGGGTGTCGGCCTCGCGCTTTTGCATTCGCTGCTGCCGACGGAGACGCCCGTCGTAACAGCTTATGGACTCGGAGTTGGGTTTTTCGCCTACATGTTTACCGTCAATTTGCACCATTCGCCGGTGCCAGTGCGGTACCCACGCATTGTGCGCATGCTGCTTGTCAGCCCGCACGTGCATCATATTCACCACAGCGCCTTGCCAACCCATCACGGGACTAATTTCGGCGTGGTGTTTTCCATCTGGGACCGGTTGTTCGGCACCTACCGCGACGAGGCAGTCGGGCTTGGCGAACTGCAGTTCGGACTTGGCAACGTCGACCCCTTTAGGCAGTCGCTCGTTGCCTGCTTGCTGATGCCGCTCTCGCGGATCTACCAGCCACCACCGCCGCCGGATTTCTGACTTGAGCCTTTTGCTGAGCTGTCAGCGGAGCTATCGGCACTCTTGGCCTTTTCCCAGGTTCCGCCTTGGCTCTCGCAATCGCTCTTTTTCTCTTTCTTGGTCTTGCCGGTCACCTTGACGACTTTGTCGTCCTTTTGGCAAGTCCATTTGCCTTCGCCGGCGAATGCGGTGTTAAGCGACAGACCGGCCAAACCCGCACAGACAAAAAAAACTCCAAGGTTCTTCAGCATGATTTCCATCCCCCATTTTTTGGTCTACAAATTGTCCCAAACAAACCGTTCTTCCGCACAAGCATGGTCAGCTAGAGACTTTATCAATTCGTCATCGTTATCGTCAATCTTGCCAAAATTGCCACGAACGCGGCGTGCTACCTGCCCACAGAATACTTCGAGAATCTCCACTTCCTTCGCTGCCGCCTCTTGGCCCTTTTCCTCGATGGCGCCGCTTACGCGGCTGATGACGCAGGCAAGAGCGAAGAGGTCAATCATGATGTCGGCAAGACGGCGCGTCGCGAATTGTTTTTCCACGATCTCTTTGCCATGCTTGCGCAGAATTCGGTCAACGGCTGCCGCCAAATTGCGGGTGCATTCCTCAAAGACGTTGGTGAACGCTTTCAGATCGGCGTGCGGTTTGGTCATTTCTGTCCGACCATAACCGGTCGCGTACCCAACCCGTCGTTTGGCGTAATCCGATAGCACGCCAAATCCTTTGATCGGATCCACCAGGACATTGCCGAGCACCTTCGCCATCTCCTTCAGCTGGTGGCCAACATCGTTCATCGCCGTTAGTGCGATAAACAAACGGAGAATTTCGTTGGTGCCCTCAAAAATTCGATTGATGCGTGAATCGCGCATCATCCGCTCATAAGGGTACTCGCGCATGTAACCGACGCCACCAGCAATCTGCAACGCTTCATCCGAAGTCCGCCACAGAGCCTCGGACGAAAACACCTTACTGATGGCCGCTTCCACTGCGTAGTCTTCTGACCCGCGGTCGATGATGCCAGCAACCATATTAACGACGGACTCGGAGGCGTAGCACTCGACCACCATGTGCCCAATTTTTTGCTTTATCAGTCCATAGTCCGCGATGGGGCGACCGAACTGACGGCGTTCTTTCGCCTGTTTCGTCGCCAGGCCGATGGCTTTTTTCATCATGCCAACGCAACCGCCGCCTAGGCCGGTCCGCCCACTGTTGAGAATGCGCATTGCGACTTTGAAGCCCTTGCCCACTTCACCGAGGATGTTGTCCTTGCCAACTTTGACGTTGTCAAAACGCACGGACGTGGTGGAGCTGGCGCGTATTCCCATTTTGTCTTCATGCGGACTAGTGGTCACGCCTGGCATGTCACGGGTGACGATAAACGCTGTGACGTGCCCTTGCTTACCGTCCGTGCGAGCGAAGACGGTGAAAAAGTCGGCAATGCCGCCGTTGGTGATCCAAATCTTTTCGCCATTTAAAATCCAATCGTCCCCCTGCTTTTCGGCATGCGTCTTGATGGCTGCGGCATCCGAACCCGCACCTGGCTCGGTCAAGCAGAACGCGGCGATTATTTCTCCCGTTGCGAGCTTGGGGAAAAAGCGCTGCTTCTGCGCCTCGGTGCCGTATAGCAGTAGGCCGCGCATGCCAATCGAACTATGGGCACCAGCCGTGATTGTCACGGAAGGGTCATACTGCACGAGCTCCTGCAGAGTCCGCGAGTACGCTGTCGAGGAAAATCCCAAGCCACCATAGGCCTCTGGGATCACCAAGCTGAACAAACCAAACTCGCGCATTTCCTGGATGAACTCCGGCGGCAATTCGCCGGCAACATCCCATTTGCGGAAATCCGCGTCCCGACCTTTTAGCCAAGTCGCAAAGGAGTCGCGCAGCTGGGCGAGAGTGGCTTTTTCTTCATCCTTCATTTTGGGAAAGGGAAAGACAATGTCTTCGATGATTTCGCCGAGACACAATGAGCGCATGAAGCTGATTTCTGGCTTCTCAGTCATAAGTGTTTAGGTGCCTTCTGGTTGCGGCGGTTTGGACTCAGGGATTACTTTTGGGGCGAGTTTGTCGGTATTTGAAGGCCGTTGCTGTTGAAAGCGGGACCAGCTCATGAGGTAGGTGTAGGCGGTAACCAGCTGGTTGTCGTCACGCAGCGGTTCGGGCCACTTTTTGATTGCCGACAAAATGTTGGTGTCTTTCGCCAGGTCACTGAGGTCTTCGCTGGTGATGTGGCCTTCGAGGTCGGATTCTTTACGTGGTTCGTCTTCGTCACCTTCTTGCCGCTTCGTCGTCTTCACGGCGGCTACCTTTGGCGTCACAGCCGCTGCGGCTCCCGCGCTTGCCTTCGGCTTGAACGGAATGACTATGTCAGGGGCGATGCCCTTCGCTTGGATGGAGCGGTCTTTTGGCGTGTAGTAGCGCGCAACAGTCAGCTTCAGCCCAGAGCCATCTGGTAGCGACACCAATGTTTGCACCGACCCTTTGCCGAAGGTCGTGGTGCCCATTACGAGAGCTCGTTCGTGATCTTGCAACGCGCCAGCGACGATCTCCGAAGCGCTGGCCGAGCCACCGTTGACGAGCAAGACGATCGGAAATCCAGTGTAAGTGCCACGCTTGGTCGCGAACTCCCGTTCGATGCGCGAACGATCTCGACCAACGGTCGAGACGATGACGCCACTCTCGATGAAGAGGTCGCAAACCCGAACAGCTTGGTCGAGCAGGCCGCCGGGATTGTCGCGTAGGTCGAGGACTAAGCCACGCAAATCGGCCTTACGGGTTTTGAGAAACTCGCTGAGCTCTTCGCCGGTATTTTCTTGAAAGCTGGAAATGCGGGCGTATTGAATCCCCGAGGCAAGCGTGTCGCCACGAACAGACTTAACCTTGATAATTTCTCGGGTTAACTCGAAGTCAATGGGGTCAGGCGTGCCTTCGCGTTTGACGGTCAATTTCAACACTGACCCTGGCTCGCCGCGCATAAAATCGACGGCGTCGGAATTTTTCATTTTCGCCAGGACTTTGCCGTCAATGGCGATGATTTCATCGCCGGACTTGACCCCGGCGGTGAAAGCCGGTGTGTCTTCAATCGGCGAGACAACGACGAGCTTGTTATTTTCCTGCGAAACAATAATACCGACGCCACCGAATTTGCCTTGGGTGTCGATCGTCAGTTGTTCGAAGGCTTTCTTGGGCATCAGCACGGTGTGCGGGTCGAGCTTTTCGATGATGCCGCGCAATGCATACTGCACCATGTCTTCGGGTTTGACCTTGGCTTCGTCAACGTACATCGACTCGAGGTAATACATGCCGCGCGCCAATGTCTCGAGCGGCCGGTAGCGGTCGTCGAGCGGCGGTAGAGCTGGCGCAGAGTTTGAATGTGAATCTCCTTTGGGGGCGTTCGCTGCATGGGACAGCGTGCCAAAAAAGATGGCGCCTATCAGCACAACGCCGAGTTTGGCCAATAGTGGTGATGCTAACAACGGTGACAATTTTGGGGTCCGAGCGTGTGACAAAGGAAAGCCCTCGCGGCGCGGGTAAGGTCTCACTGGGAATTTGTGCAATTGGGCACAGATTCAGAGACGTTAGCGCGATGCGACGGGTTTGGGAAGGGGTTCCCTCGCGGAGACTGACGGAGTCCAAGATTGGATTAAAAAACGCAATAAATACAGATTGATATCGCATGGAACCGGCCATTGCACCTAAGGATGGCCGCATGGAAAACCTTCCGCGCCCTCCGCCCTTCCGGCGCCGTTCCGCGGTGAAAAAAGCGTTCTCTTCCCACAGGGCTGCAAGTGCAGGCGGAGTAGTTCGAAGCCGGCGTTACCGCGGAATCGCCGCGGAAGTACGCAGGGCGCGGAAGGTACTTCTAACCGCCGTGCTTTGTCGCTGGAATTCCCGCCATCGTCACTTTGCTGAGGAGCTGACTGGCGCGGGTGCGGTCTTCAGGTGTGATGCCTTCGACTTTTTCAAATTGAGTCAGCACTCGGCGCGCTTCTTCAGGTTTGCCACCGCGGATAAGCAATGTTGCCAGGGCCTGCACAGGTTCATAGCAGACTATGCAGAAGTCGATTGAGCGCCGGTAAGCCTTCATCGCCATCGCCGGACGTTTTGTCCGCTCGTAGAGCCGTGCAAGCTCTAGGTGCGCGGGGAAGAAGGTCGGATTTTCATCCAGCGCCTGATGGTACCACTCTTCGGCTTTCACCAAACGGTTCTGCCGCACAAAAGCGTAACCTAAATTGTTGTAAATGCGCTCTTTGTAGGGATACTTGTCTTTATCAGCTTGTTTAGTCAATTGCCCAAGCAAGCGCGTGGCACGGTCAATGTCGCCGTTTTCGATCAATGCACTGCTCAGGTTGAGACCGGTACCGACTTGGCGATCGAGTTTGTAGGCAATTTGGAAATGTTTGATGGCGCGTGAACTATTCTTCAGCGATAGCTGGGTTAGCCCCATCAAGTTCTGCAGTGACGCGTCGTCTGGATGGTCGCGGAGCATCTGTCGCATCGTTTCCAGCGCGGCTTCAGGCCTGCCAGTATCAAGGGCGTTGCGCACGATCGCTTTCTGCGAATCCAGGACTTGGGCATCTTTGCTGCGCGGGTCATGGTCGCCGCTTGTTTGACATGCGAAGGCAAGCAACGATAATATGATAGATGTAATCCCTATTATTCGTTCGCATCGTTGTATACGACCGCTCCCAGGGACTCTTTCCAGCCTGCTTTTCTCGATGCTCCTCGGCATACTTCGTCCTCGCAAGTTCCAGAGCCTCAGACCCAAAAGATCCAAATCCATAATATCAGATTCAGTCCTGCAAGTCGTCGCGCGCCGCTCACTTCTGAAAATTCTCCCCCACTCCATTGCGGATCCACATGCAATCACCCGCGGACAATCAAAAGTCAGAAGCGACCCGAGCGATCGAGCAGCAGGTGTTTGGCGAGAATTTGCGAATAATGCGCCACGCCGCTCAGTATACTGCGGAGATGCTGGCGCAAACGACGCGCATTAATTTGGCCTTTATCGAAGCGCTCGAGGCCGGCAACTTAGCGGCACTACCTGGCGCAATTTTCGCCCGCGGCTTTATCCGCAACATTGCCAAGCAACTGAATGCAGACCCGACGCACCTTTTAGCCGAATTTGAGCGTCTGTGGCCCAGTGGTGTGCCAAGCTCTGTTCTTAAAGTTGAAATAAAAAATGCGCCGGTCAAGCGACCAAGCGACGCTCGATTGCGGTTCGCGGTAAACATGCGTAGTTTGGCGCGCAGCGGGTTTGGACTACGTGTAGCGTTGCCGCTGGCTCTGACCGCAGTCGTCATCGGCTCTTTTGCAATTCCATCGGCGATCCGTGTCGCAAGTAGATTCTCGCGTTTGGCACGTTTCGCTACCAAATCGTCGATCTTGGCCCAGGGGCCGGTGGCTGACTTAGCGGGTAATAAGGAAGTAGCAAAGGAAGTGGCGAAAGTACTGACGATAAGCGCGACCGAGGCACCTAGCGCCAACAAGGTCAGCACTGCCACCGCCGAGGTTGCTCCCGAAACCCCACGCCTAGCGACGGAAACGCCTGACGTCCAGACTCAAACAAGAGCTAGTTCGACGGGCAAAAGTACGCCCATCGAGATTGCCATGAACGACCTTAGCACCCACAAGGATGCGACTGCGAAGGGAACCGCCGGCGACGTTGGCGCAGTGGGGAATCCGGGCGTTTTGGAACTGACGGTAACAGAACCATTGCGCGTAAAGTTTGATCTCGGACACGGCCAGATCGCCACTAAAGAACTGAAGCCCGATGTCTACAGTCTGACTTTCCCAGCGCGCGCGGATTTGATGATTTACGACGCCGCGGCCGTAAAAATCAGCTTCAACGGTAAGCCGTTGGGACCTCTTGGGGCAAAGGGACGGATTCGTCGCCTGAGCTTTCAGATGCCGTTGCCGGATGACAATAAAAACTAAGTTTTGCCAAGTATTTTCATGACCTCTCCATGACCTAATGGGGAGTCATGCCGGGCGAAAGTGGTCATCAAATGGCCGCCACTAAAGTTTGAACCTTATGCTCCGATGCGTTTCTTACAGGTCTTTAGACTTGGCCAGGAAGCTAGCGGGACAGAACTTGAAGACTCCTTGAGTCTGAGTTCTTGCGGAGACGAGCGAAGCTCTTTGAGCTTCAATAATGTGCGGGCCCATGACGGGCCAGATCGCCAGGAGGGCGGTTTTAGGTCTCCTTACTTGCAGCCCCAGGCGAACGGCGCAAAGCGGCTGGATGCAATAGTCCATGTCGCTCTCGCTTTTTTCTCGGCTTACTTGCTTTGGACTAGCGGGGAGATTGTCAGGGGGACGTGGATACGGTAATGATAGCGGGCGCGTGGCTCTAGCTTTCGATGCGACGAGATAGACCTAATGTCGACCCCAATTACCCTGATTACGTTGCCGGAACTGAGCAAGGCGCGGCTTGCGTGGGCGCAAGCCGGAGAACAGGTCGCGTTCGTTCCGACTATGGGAGCGTTGCATCTTGGCCACCTGTCGCTTGTGCAGGTTGCCCGGACGT
>Ga0207137_1116_pt1 | contig 18486 bp, 11 predicted proteins | sample Alteio_BWMinHeat_9_FD_153572 | JGI IMG/M metagenome (GOLD analysis project Ga0207137, IMG submission 153572) | Enriched cells from forest soil in Barre Woods Harvard Forest LTER site, Petersham, Massachusetts, United States -... | ecosystem: Environmental > Terrestrial > Soil > Temperate forest >...
CGCGGGCGTTGATGTGAAAGCCGGGACGAATTTTGAGAACGACCGCAAGCTGGAAGGAAGCGCCGCGCGCGACGGGTTCGAGCGAAGCATAAACGCTGGGGGAAACAACGTCGCGGCCGGAAGGGACCTGATCCTGTGCAGCGGAGTGGGCAGCAGTGAGCGCCACGAGAATTAGTCCGAGGATTGCGGCCGAAAATTTCATAGGGTCACCTGGGTGCCAAGCTGCTGGGAGACGACGCGGCTCATGACGCCAAAAAGGTCCTCGCCGGTTTTTTCGAGGAGAAAAGCGTTTTTTGCATCGGACCAGCCGAGCTTGAAGCTGGTGGAGAGCGCGGAAATCCAGATTTCGCGGACCGGCGTATTCGGCGAGATCACAAATTTGGCCTCTTCGGGTTCCTCGAAAATGACTTCGAGCTTGCCGCTTTCACCCTCGACGTCGAAGCCGTGCTCGTCGCCGACAACGAGAAGGCGGCGCTTCAGTTCTTCAAAAGCGGCGTCGGCTTTTTTCTGAAAATCTTTTTCATCGAGCATGAAGGAAGAGTATCAGAGTTGCCCTTCAATGGCGCTGGCCATCTCATCGTAGCTGATGAGGCCGGTGATGCGCTTGACCACTTTGCCGTCACGCGAGATGAGGATGCTGGTGGGATAACCGAGGAGACCGCCGAATTTGTCGGCCATGGGATCGTTGCCGAGCACAATGGGATAACTCATGGGGAGCGGCTGGCCGTTGACGTTGAAGCGCTCCTTGGCGACGTAGGGGGCGATTTCGGACTTGCCTTCTTCGTCCATCGCCACGCCGATGATGGTGAAGCCGCGCGCGGAATATTTTTGTTGCATGTCGATCAGCCAGGGAATCTCGACGCGGCAGGGCTCGCACCAGGTGGCCCAGAAATTGAGCAGCACGACTTTGCCCTTGAACTGGCTAAGGGAAACATCCTTGCCGTCGAGATCCTTTAGGGTGAAGTCAGGCGCGACCGTGAGAGCCGCAGCGGAGGCGCCGGGCGAGGGATTGTCCGCCTTAACGTTAACGGAGACTTTCGGGCGAACGCGGGTGGCGCGGTCGGCGAAGTAGGTTCCGGCGATGAGCGCCAGAACGGTGACGATGATAAGTGGAGTCCGCTTCATGCAATTCCTCTGAAATTAGTATATCGGGAGACAGCGCCACCGGAGATTCGGAAAATTTCCGGCGTGCTATTTCGCTCCCGTCAACGCTCGTTCCAACCACAAGACCAGGCTGTTGAGAAAGCTGAGCTTTCCCGCGAGCCACGTCAATTTATTGAAAAAGACCAAACCGCCTACGAAGAGAAGCAGCGCCCCACTAAAGAGTTCGACGGCGTGGAGATGTTTTCGGAAGCGCTGGTAGAAACGCAAAAATTGGCCAATGCCGAGAGCGGTGAGCAGGAACGGCACGGCGAGCCCGGCGGAATAGACGGCGAGGAGCAGCACGCCGCGGGCGATGGTGTCGCTGGCAGCGGCGAGGGCCAGGACGGTTGCGAGGATCGGGCCGATGCAAGGCGTCCAGCCGAAAGCGAATGCGAAGCCGAGAAGGAAGCCGCTCCAGGCGCCGGGTTGCGAGCCGGAGCTGCGAAGGTGCACGTCGCGGTTGAGCCAGCGGGCGAGCGTGGGGCCGAAAAAGCCGATGATAGAGAGCGAGAAAAAATGTACCGCGCCGAGGCCGGCGAAAAGTGTGTCGTGGCGGAGCAGAGCGGCGAAACCGAAAAGGACGAGAATTCCACCGAGAATGAGGCCCGAGCGAAGGTTGAGTTTTATCAGGGCTCCGAGAAGATGAAGGCCGAAGAGAATAATCAGCGCGCCGGCGACGGGCGCGAGGAGCGCGCGATTCTGTCGAAGGAAAGTGCCGACAGCGCTGGCGGAAGCGCCGAAAGAAATAAAGACGAGAGAAAAACCCGCGACGAAGGCAAGCGAGGAAGCAAAAAGGCTGCCGCGCGGTGGCTGGCCCTGGCGCAACTGCTCCATGCCGATGCCGGAGAGCATGGAAATGTAGCCGGGGACCAGCGGAAGAACGCAAGGCGAGAGGAAAGAGACGAGTCCGGCGAGGAAAGCGGCGGCTAGAGAGACGTCCGTCATTTACGTGAGTTGTTTCCTTCAACCATAAGATTTTGTGTTGCGCGATCGCCTTGCGGCCCTTCCTCGCGCAGAAAAACCCTCCAGCCCGATGCGCCGCTCAGGATCGAAGTGCGGCGGAATCTTTATTCTCCCATAAAGGCAGGGAATGAGCGTGCCTGCGGAATCCCCGGCGGAGAGTCAGACCACTGATTAGACGCAGCGGGGACGAGAAAGAATCCAGAGAAATGAACGCCGGACAAGTGAAAGATTTCGCCGACGCGGGGAAGGATAGGAGTTGTAGAGGGGTGCTGTAAGCGATTGATATGGCGTAAGTTGCTGGCGGGCCGCTTGGCACGACTCTTGCCATGTCTCAGAACGGATGGTGCTGGGTCTCTGGCAGGCGGATATGGGATGGACACCGAACAAAGTGACCTTGTTGCGAGTGGGGGTGGGATTTGCGGCGGTAAGCTTGTTTGGGCGCGGGGCGTGGGGCAATCTCGCGGCAGTGGCGCTTACCGTGGCGGCGATTGCGCTGGACGGGGTCGACGGCCACCTCGCGCGGCGGAAAAACTTGGCGACGCCGGTGGGCGCGCAATTGGATATTCTGGGCGACCGAATGATCGAAAACGTGTACTTCACTTATTTTGCGGTGGTGGGGATGGTTTCACTGTGGCTGCCGGTCTTTTTCTTTGCGCGCGGGGCGGCGACGGATTTTCTGCGGGGCCTGGCAGCGCGCGCGGGACATTCGGGATGGGGAGCGAACGCCATGTTGCAGACGTGGTGGGGACGTGCCTTGGTGGCGTCGCGCTGGAGCCGTGGGATTTACGCCGCGCTCAAGTGCTTGTGCTTTTGTTATTTGGGGCTGGAGCTGGCACTGACGCGAGGCCCGGTGGCGCTCTTGGGGGGATTGGCTCCGGACGCACACGAAACCATTCGAATGGGCGCGCAGGTGCTGACGGGCATGACGGCGGCATTTTGTCTGGTGCGAGGGCTACCCGTGTTGGCTGAGGGCTGGCGGTACATTGCGGGCGGCGGGATGACGAGGCGAGGAGCGAGGAAAGAGATGCCGGAGGCGGTTTGAAAATGCGGGCAGAAGAAAACCAAATAAAGGAGGTAAAGAACGGAGAAAATAAGCCGCGCCGTATTGCTGCGTTTTTTGATTTGGACGGGACGCTGATAGCAGGACCTTCTCTGGAACGAAGATTTTTCCAGGAGCTGCGATGCCGGCGGGTGATCGGAGGCAAGAATTATTTGTGGTGGATGGCGCAGGCCTTGCGGCTAGTGCCACAGGGAATTAGCAAAATCTTGCAGGCCAACAAGATGTATCTCCGGGGAGTCGCGGCGGCAGGACGCGCGAGAGATTTAGGCGAAGGAATGAAACCGGCATTCTTTGCCGCCGCGATCGAGCGCCTAGCGTGGCATGCACAGCGAGGAGACGCGATCGTGATCGTGAGTGGAACGCTCGAGCCGCTGGCGCGAAGAGCGGCGCGCGAGTTGGGAACGATCTTAATACGACGCGGAATTAAGGCGGAAGTGCACGTTTGCGCGATGCGATTGGAAGAAAACCACGGGCGGTGGACCGGGCAGATTATCGGGGAGGCCATGTTTGGCGGAGCGAAAGCGCGGGCGGCGCGGCGGCTTGCGGCGCAAATGGGATTCGATTTGAAGCAGAGTTACGCATACGGGGACAGCGCTCAGGACTGGTGGATGCTCGACGCGGTGGGGAATCCCTGGGCGGTCAATCCTTCGCCGGGACTTTCGCGAGTGGCACGCGAAAAGAATTGGCCGATCCTTCGGTGGAACAAAAGAAAAGAATTCACAAAGAGGGCACAGAGAAGAGCTGAAGCAGTTACGGGACCGGGGAGCTTGGGATGAATAGTGCGCGAAGGCAGAGCTATAAAGAAAATGAACTGGCCATGCCGTGGGACGGGCCAGCCGCGGCTGAAGAGCTCCGCGTGCGCTTGCCGGTTTGGGATTTGCGGCGATCAAAAATCGCCAGGGCGCTGCAAGGGGAATTTGCGGCGACGTGGGTGGCCTGCGGCGCGTTTGAGTGGGTGGCGCTTGGATATCTGGGAGTATCGAGTGCCCTGATAGCGAGCTTTGCGGAGAATGTCGCGCATCCGGTGATGCTGATTGGCCTGCAGGTGTTCGTGGCAGCGGTCATTTTGGTTTTGTGCCGGGTTGAAGTGGACCTGGCCAGCCAGGTCGAGCAGAGGCAAGAAAGATGGGAACAGGCAGCCAAGAATGGCAGTCCCACGTTCGCGCAGAGATGGTGGCATTTCTGGCGGCACTGGTATCCACACCTGTTTTTTCTTTTTTGTTTTGAAGAGCTGGGACAACTGGTGCACATGATTTCGCCAGGCTGGAAGGACGCGAAGTTGATTGCGTTCGATCACTGGCTGACGGGCGTGCATCCGGCCGTGTGGCTCGAGCAATTCGCGACGCCCGCGCGGAATGAGTTCATGCAGTTCGCGTATCTGACGTATTTCCTGTATCTGCTGGTGCTGGGCGGAATTTTGTATTACCGGAGGGATTGGGAGGGCTACTGGTCGGTGATGACGTATTCCGCAGTGGGCTATGCCATCGGCTACTTGATCGCAATACTTTTTCCAATCGAGAGTCCATGGTTTGCGATGGCGGGCGCATGGCACGGGGAATTGCACGGGGGAGCGTGTACGGCGGCGATCAATTTTATCGAGCATTTCGGGCGCGTGCGAGGCGCGGCGTTTCCTTCGGAGCACGTGGCGGGGTCGTTTGCGGCGCTGTGGGGAGCGTGGCGGTACCGGCGATGGCTGTTCTGGGTAATGCTGCCGCTCGTGTTATGCATGTGCGCGTCCACGGTTTGGGGACGGTATCACTACGTGGCGGACGTTTTCGGGGGAATGATTACCGGGACGGTGGGATACGTGATTGGGCGCTGGGTAATGCGAAAGCGGGCGGAAGTTGACAGTCGACCGTTAAAAGTTAACCCTTCTCGTATTTGAGCTGAGTAGTCTCATGACCATGTCCTCCCAAACCACATTACTGTTTTCCTATGGAACGTTGCGAAACAAGAACGTGCAAATTGCGAACTTCGGCCGTGAGCTAACAGGCCGCGAGGATGCGTTGCCCGGCTACGCCCGACGCATGGTAGCTATTATTGATCCAAAATTGGCGGCATTGAGCGGCGAATCGCATCATGCCAACGTGGAGCCCAGTTCCAATCCAAAAGATGCAGTCTCCGGAACCGTCTTCGAGATCACAGAGCAAGAGCTGGTAGCCGCGGACAAATACGAAGAAGTCGCTAAATACCGCAGGATTTCTGTGACGCTCAGGTCAGGCGCTCAAGCATGGGTGTACATCCGAGCCTGACGATGGATGGAAACCGATTAATCCGGGTCCTTATTTTTCAAACCGAAACATTGCCCAGATCTAGAGACACGGATTTATCTCGCTAAGTGCGATTGCGTCAAGCGGTGCCAATCGAGGACCTGCCTACGCAGGCGGGCGCCCCTACAAACACGAAGAAAAAGGGCTGCACTAGAGGGGAGGGCGGTTGTTTAGAGGATTCGCGAGTTCGTACGTGTGGGCTATTCGGAGGAGAGTGAGTTCGCTGGTGTGGAGGCCGATGAATTGCAGCCCGATCGGCAGATTGGATGCCGTGAAACCGCAGGGGATGGAAATAGCGGGAACGCCGGCGAGATTGGCAGGCCGGTTGAGGCGAAGGAGCAAGGCCCGCGCGAGATAGTCCCTTTCCGCGATGCAAACGGTTTCCTCTCCGATCAGCGGCGCAGGGATGGGAGTGGTCGGAACAACGAGAGCGTCGACGCCTGCCTGCCGCATCTTCGCTGACAATTCGTGAATGAAGCGCTCGCGCAGGGCGAGGCCTTCGAGATAGACCGTGGCGGAAATTTTGCCGCCCATCTCGAGGCGCCCACGCACATCTTCTCCATAGTCGCCCGCACGTTTGGGGAACCAGCCCGATTGCTCGTGAAAGTGGGTCGCTTCGGGCCAGGCGATTTGATTGCCGGCGTCTTCCGTGGTGCTCAGCGAAGGGATGGAGATCTCCTTGATTTGCGCGCCGAGCCTGCGCAGATTCTTGACCGCCCCGTCGAAAGCAGTCCGAACTTCCGGGGAAATCACGTCAAAGAAAAATTCCTTGGGCAAGCCAAGACGGATTTTCCGCGGCTTGGAAAGAACTTTGCGCGGGGACCACGGACCGGCGGAGAAAATTCCAGGGCCGGCGATGGCGCGAAGCACAATAGCCGCATCCGACGCGGATCTTGCCAGGGGACCTGCGGTGTCAAGCGACGTCGAGAGCGGGATAATGCCGTCGACACTCACGTGATGCAGAGTAGGTTTGAGGCCGGCCACACTACAGAGCGCGGCGGGGATACGGATGGAGCCGCCGGTATCGGTGCCGACGCTTGCGTAACATAGACCCGCGGCGACGGCGACAGCCGATCCGCCGCTCGAGCCGCCGGGGATGCGAGAAGCGTCCCAGGGATTGCGCGCGGGTCCGTAATGAGGATTGTTGGTGGTAGCGCCGTAGGCGAATTCATGCAGGTTTGTTTTGCCAACAATTACGGCGCCCGCTTCCTTCAAAATTGCAACAAGCCGGGCGTCGCGTTGTGGAAGAAAATCCTCGAGGATTTTCGAGCCGGCGGTGGTGCGAATGCCCGCGGTGCAGATGTTGTCCTTGAGCGAGACCGGAATACCGTGAAGAGGGCCGAGGTCGCAGCGGCCTTTGCCTCCACGCGGAGCGAATAGCTCTGCTTCCGCTTTTTTCGCCTGCGCGAGTGCGAGGTCGCGCGTGACGGTGATGTAGGCATTCAGTTTCGGATTGAGCTGGTCGATGCGCCCGAGAATAAATTTGGCCAGATCGACGGGAGAGAGTTTCCGCTTGCGAAAAAGCGCCGCGACTTCCTCGATTCCGGCAAAAGCGAGATCCATTTCCGTCATTTAGAAGATTTTCTCCTGGCGGCGAAGATTGCCGACCGTACCGATGTTGGCGATGATCAGCGCGGCGCTGAACTGGTTTTCGGTGCGCACCTGGCCGAGCGCGACACGGCGGTAAGCGAAGGCGATGCCGCAACAGCCGCCATTGTAGCTGGCCTGCACGACCTGATTCTGAAGAATGCCGTTGGTGATGTCGTAGCTGACGCCGGTCGTGAAATTGAAGCCTTTGCGGGTTTCACTGCCGTATCCGACCAGAGCGCGAACCTGGTTCGAGAGTGGCTGCAAGATGGGATCGGCGCTGAGGCGAAAATGAGCGACGGTGGCAAAGAATTCTCTGTAGGGCTTGACTTTGAAAAGGTTGCCGATGAGCGTGACTTTCGATAATTGCGGATCGTATTCGAGAATCTGCTCGATATCGTACCGCCCGCCCGGCATGATTTTGAAATCGCTGACCAGGGGCGAAGAGTTGCGCGGGCCGAAGGCAAAGGCGAAGGGCGTCAATGCATTCAGAGTTTCGAAAACATTGCGCTGCCCGTTGACGATGGCGCCGCCGAACGTGGGATCGAAGAAATGCTTCTGAACGAGGCGCCAGGAGAGGAGTTCCTGGGGGGAATCGTCGCCGTCTTTGCGAAAAAGGCGCTGCGTAAGGCCGTACTCGACTTCATTGGTATCGGTAAGCGTGGAATCGGCGTCAAAGCGAATGAAATTGGGAAAATTGTTGATGCCAGTGACGTAGCGATAGGTGATTTCCGGCTCAATGGTGTGCTTGTAGCGTTTGCGGCGCTTGTTTTTCGAGGACGGGGCACGATCAAAAAAACGCTCCAGTGTGGGCGGGCGCAATTCCAGAGTGAACTCGCCGTCGTTGCGCACCACGGACTGGCCGCTGAGCGTCTGCGTCGGGGCACCGGGAACGAGAGAATCCCCGAAGTAGGTCGTGCGGAACGCCGCGGTCGTGGTGGCGCCGAACCACGGTCCGAAATGAATGGGAAGGGTCACGCGGGGCGCGAATTCAGTGCGCTCGACCGCGGTGGGAGTGTCGAATTGAGAGTCCTCGCGGTGAACGCCGCCTGTGAACGCGTCGAATCCAAAATAGATGGGAATTTTCCTCCAAGGAGTTTGTTCGACAGAGCCGAAGCGCGCCTCCGGGGCGTTGCGAAGGACCACGCTCGTGGCCGGCGTGATGGTGAGGAAACTCCGGTCGTTGAGGGAAGCGAAATTCAAGCTGAAGCCTTTGAAGTTGTTGGTGAGGAAAATAGCGCTGCGAATTTCGGAATTAATCGCATCGCCGAACGTATCGGCGAAAGCGAGCCGAAAAGTGAGCGAAGAGAGTTCGTTGACGTCGGCGACGAAGCGCCAGTGATTCGACAGGAGAGATTGCACTTCGAGTTGCTGCTGGTGGCCGCCCTGGGAAACGAGCTTCGTAGTCTGCGTCGGAAGTCCGGGATTGATCACTGTGGCTACTCCGCGGTCCACGACGCCAAAATAAGTGTACTTGAGGGAAGTGTTTTCAAAAGGCCGGGCGCGGAGTTCACCGCGTTCTTCCGAGCCGCGCCGGCTTAGGTACTGCGCGCCGATGGTGGTGTCAAGCCAAGGCGTGGGCGCCCAATAGTACGAATCACCGAAGATAAAACCCTTGCGCGAGCTGTCGCCGATTTCGGGAATGAGCAGGCCGGACTCACGAACATTGCGGCCCGCGGGCGCCGTGGCGTAGGGAAGCCAGATCAGTGGCACGCGGAAAAGGCGGAAGTTGGCGTTGACCAGGGCGACGGTTTTGTCGAGGCGAATGCGGGCGTGCGCGGCGTAGAACTGCCACTTGGGTCGATTGGGATCGCAGACGGTGATCCAAGCGTCGTGGACAAAGTAAACGTCATTCGGGAAGCGCTCGACTTCCCTGGCTTCGAAGTAAAGCGGATTCTCGGAGACGAGAAGAGTGGGATTAGGGCGGCGCTCGAGTTTTACGGTGCCGCGGACATTGCGAAAGGTCCCGTGGCCGGTGCTGACATTGTAGTGGACCTCATCGCTTTCGATGTGCTGGTTTCCGTAATCGAATAAAACGTGGCCGGTGGCGAGAGTCTCGTAGGTTTTATTGTTGTACTCGACGTGGTCGGCGCGGAGGCGTGCGTCAGCATAACGGATGTCCACGTCGCCATCGGCGATGTAAAGGTCGCCCTGACGGCGCTGCGGGCCAGTCGAGGAAAGCTCGGCGACGCCGCCTTTCCCCGAGGGGAGGCGGAGCTGCTGCGGGGATGCGGCACGCGCGGAAGCCGCCGGAAAGGCAAAAATGAACGCCATTGAAAAAAAGATAAAGAGCAGAGGCGCGGAGAGATTCCGCGCATTTGGAGTGCGGTTCACGCGAAGCATCAAACCAGTGAAAATAGTCAAATAGCCTAGCATGTGGAAGAAGCGATGGATAGCCGACCGGATCATGAAACGCGAGTTACGGGAGGAGCGTCTCTCCTCACGGAGCCGGTGCGTCCATCCATAATCAATTGATGCACACTGTGGGCGGGTAGAGGTATGATGCCGGGCTTCGCTCAAGGGGGATAGTGATGAATCGTGTTTCGATTGTTCTGAGAGGACTCCTCGCCGCGGCCACTTTTTACCTCGTACCGATGCCGACGTTATTCGCTGGTACGGCCGACCAGCCGAATCAGACCGATAAGCTCAAGAACCTGGAGTTTCGCGAGATTGGTCCGGCCACCATGGGCGGACGGATCGACGACTTCGCCGTGGTTGAGAGCAATCCGAATATCGTGTTTGTAGGCGCGGCTTCGGGCGGAGTCTGGAAGACGACGAACAACGGAACAACGTGGGAACCGGTGTTTGATAAGGAAGGAGTGTCAACGATCGGGGACATCGCGATTGCGCCTTCCGATCCGTCCATCGTTTGGGTGGGAACGGGAGAGCCGAACAACCGGCAGAGCTCCTCATGGGGCGACGGCGTATATCGATCGCTCGATGGCGGGAAAACGTGGAAGAAAATGGGCCTCGAAGCGACGCACCACATCGGACGAATCGTGATTCACCCGAAAAATCCGGATGTCGTGTACGTGGCCGCGCTGGGGCATTTATGGGGAGCGAATGCGGAGCGGGGTGTTTACAAAACTTCGGACGGCGGAAAGACGTGGGCGCAGGTGTTGAAGATCAATGATGATACCGGAGTCAGCGACATCGCGATGGACCCGGAAAGTCCCGAGACTCTGTACGCGGCGGCGTACGAACGCAGGCGCACTCCGTATGGTTTCAATGGCGGCGGGCCAGACAGCGCCATTTACAAAACGACCGACGGCGGAGCGAGCTGGAAGAAATTGACGAAGGGGTTGCCTTACGAAAATGGCGGCGAGACGGGGCGCATCGGGCTGGATATTCATCGCAAGGATCCGAACATCGTTTACGCCTTGGTGCAGCACGAGAACGGCGGGATTTTCCGCAGCGAGGACAAGGGCGAGACGTGGAAGAAGATGAGCGACACGGATCCGCGGCCATCCTACTACAGCCAGGTGCGCGTGGATCCGAATAACGAATTGCGGATCTGGGCGCTGGGGGCGCAGATGTATTACTCGGAAGACGGAGGAAAAACATTTTCGACGCAGCGCGTGCACGGCATCCACGGAGATTTTCACGCCATGTGGATCGATCCGCGGGATTCGAATCACTTGATGGCGGGAAGCGACGGAGGAATTCACTGGAGCTACGACAACGGGCGGACCTGGGATTTCGTCAACACCATCGCCCTCGGGCAATTTTATGAAATTGCCCTGGACAACCAGAAGCCGTACAAGATTTGCGGAGGCTTGCAGGACAACTCGAGCTGGTGCGGGCCGAGCAATTCGCTGACGCGCGACGGCATCAGCAACGCGGATTGGGAGCTGATGCCGGGAGGCGACGGTTTTTACGCGCAGATCGACAACGTGGAGCCGTGGATTGTCTACACGGAGTCGCAGGATGGATTTCTTTCGCGGCGGGATTTCAGGACGAAGCAGCAAAAGTTGATCAAGCCGGAGGCCAAGGCGGGCGAGCCGCACTACCGTTTCCAATGGAATTCGCCGGTGGCGATCTCGGCAGGCGACCATAAAACGATTTATTACGGGGGAAATTATCTTTTCAAGTCGACCGATCGCGGAGACTCCTGGACGCGGATCAGCGGAGACCTGACGACGGGCGTGGATCGCAACAAATTAGCGATTCTGGGGAAAACGCCGGATAAGAAGACGCTTTCGCGGCATGACGGGGTCCAGGATTACCCGACCATCACCACGCTGAGCGAATCGCCGTTGTCAGCCAATGTGCTGTGGGTGGGAACCGACGACGGCAACGTGCAAGTCACACGCGACGGCGGAAAGTCGTGGAAAAACGTGGCGGCGCGCGTGCCGGGCGTTCCGAAGGGGACATACGTGAGCCGCGTGATGGCCTCGAAATACGCGGAAGGGACGGCGTTGCTTGCCTTCGATGGGCATCGCAACGACGACTACAAAATATACATTTTCCTGACGACGGATTACGGCGAAAACTGGAAGGCCATCCACAACGGAATCCCGGAATCGGCCGGGAGCGTTCACGTGGTAAGAGAGCATCCGCGGAATCAGAATTTGCTTTTTGCAGGAACGGAGTTCGGGCTATGGATTTCGTGGGACCGCGGGGCGAACTGGAGTAGTTTCAAAAATAATTTTCCGACCGTGCCGGTGGACGATCTGCAAATCCAGGCGCGGGACAATGACCTCGTGCTGGCGACCCACGGACGCTCGATCTGGATCCTGGATGATTTGACGCCGGTGGAAAAAATGGATGCGGGGGTTGCGAATTCGGAAATCACCTTTTTCGAGCCGCGCCCAGCGATGACCTGGCACATCGACAGGCGGGGCTGGTTCGAAGGCCAGAAGTTCTTCCTGGCCAAAAATCCGGCCTACGGCGCGATTCTGAATTACTACTTAAAGGAAGCGGTCCCACCCGAAGCTCCCAAGATCGACAAAGACGATAAAGCCAAAGACGCTGAGGAGGACAAAGCAAAAGCGGCGGCTGCTGCGAAAAAAGAAGGCAAAGTAAAAATCACTGTGCTCGATAAGGGTGGGAATCTGGTGCGGGAATTTGACGGGCCAGGCGCAGCGGGGGTGAACCGGACGAATTGGGATCTGCGCTGGAATCCATCGGCGGAACCCACACCGGAGCAACTCGAGGCCCAGGCGGCAGGATTTGGTTTTGGTCCGCGAGGGCCATTGGTGGAGCCCGGCGTATACACCGTGAAGATCAAGGCTGGTGATAAGTCGGCCGAGCAGAAGGTAACGGTGGAGGACGACGCGCGGATCACAATGAGCGATGCCGATCGCGCGGCCCGCCGGGAAGCCATCGAGTCGCTCTACGCGATAGCCAAGAGCACGGACAAGGACCGCAAAACCATCGGAGGGATCAAGGAAGCGTTGAAAGCCGCCCGCGGACAGTGGAAGAAAGATGCGGCCAAGCCGAATGCTGCGAAGATACCCGAGGAGATCCAGAAAGCGGCGGAGGAACTGCAGAAGAAAGTTGACGGCGTCGCCGAGAAGTACGCTCGCGAACGGGAAGGATTGGGCAACGCAGGTCCCCCGCTCGAATGGAAGCCCGACCCGCTCCCGCAACAGGTGCAAAATCTGCTCGAAGAACTGGACAGCTTTTCCGCCGCGCCCGGGGGCCAACAGAAGGAAAAACTGGCCGAGCTCCCCCCCCCCTGGTGAACGATGCTTCCGCGCAAGTGAAGAAAATTGCGGAGGAGGATCTTCCCGCACTTAACAAAAAAATGAATGACGCGGGAATCCCGCATATCGTCCCCGCGACCATGACACCACACCGGGGCGACGGAGACGAAGAGAACACAGATCGTTACTAAGTACAGGGAAACACTTCCCGTGTTTTTCGGTGTGCGCTATAGCACAAAGCGACCTTGATGGAGATAGCCTGCTATTCTTTCGCCTCTGGTTTGGCGTGAACCGTGCGATACCATTCAAACGTACGGCGGAGACCTTGCTCGAACTCCACTTGCGGATCGTAGCCCAGAAGCTCGCGGGCCTGAGTAATGTCCGCCTGAGAATCGCGGATATCGCCGTCACGCGGGGGATCGTACTTTACCTCGAGTTGCGTGCCTGAAATACTGCGGTATTTAGCGACTTCTTCGTATTTGTCCGCGGCTACCAGCTCTTGCTCTGTGATCTCGAAGACGGTTCCGGAGACTGCATCTTTTGGATTGGAACTGGGCTCCACGTTGGCATGATGCGATTCGCCGCTCAATGCCGCCAATTTTGGATCAATAATAGCTACCATGCGTCGGGCGTAGCCGGGCAACGCATCCTCGCGGCCTGTTAGCTCACGGCCGAAGTTCGCAATTTGCACGTTCTTGTTTCGCAACGTTCCATAGGAAAACAGTAATGTGGTTTGGGAGGACATGGTCATGAGACTACTCAGCTCAAATACGAGAAGGGTTAACTTTTAACGGTCGACTGTCAACTTCCGCCCGCTTTCGCATTACCCAGCGCCCAATCACGTATCCCACCGTCCCGGTAATCATTCCCCCGAAAACGTCCGCCACGTAGTGATACCGTCCCCAAACCGTGGACGCGCACATGCATAACACGAGCGGCAGCATTACCCAGAACAGCCATCGCCGGTACCGCCACGCTCCCCACAGCGCCGCAAACGACCCCGCCACGTGCTCCGAAGGAAACGCCGCGCCTCGCACGCGCCCGAAATGCTCGATAAAATTGATCGCCGCCGTACACGCTCCCCCGTGCAATTCCCCGTGCCATGCGCCCGCCATCGCAAACCATGGACTCTCGATTGGAAAAAGTATTGCGATCAAGTAGCCGATGGCATAGCCCACTGCGGAATACGTCATCACCGACCAGTAGCCCTCCCAATCCCTCCGGTAATACAAAATTCCGCCCAGCACCAGCAGATACAGGAAATACGTCAGATACGCGAACTGCATGAACTCATTCCGCGCGGGCGTCGCGAATTGCTCGAGCCACACGGCCGGATGCACGCCCGTCAGCCAGTGATCGAACGCAATCAACTTCGCGTCCTTCCAGCCTGGCGAAATCATGTGCACCAGTTGTCCCAGCTCTTCAAAACAAAAAAGAAAAAACAGGTGTGGATACCAGTGCCGCCAGAAATGCCACCATCTCTGCGCGAACGTGGGACTGCCATTCTTGGCTGCCTGTTCCCATCTTTCTTGCCTCTGCTCGACCTGGCTGGCCAGGTCCACTTCAACCCGGCACAAAACCAAAATGACCGCTGCCACGAACACCTGCAGGCCAATCAGCATCACCGGATGCGCGACATTCTCCGCAAAGCTCGCTATCAGGGCACTCGATACTCCCAGATATCCAAGCGCCACCCACTCAAACGCGCCGCAGGCCACCCACGTCGCCGCAAATTCCCCTTGCAGCGCCCTGGCGATTTTTGATCGCCGCAAATCCCAAACCGGCAAGCGCACGCGGAGCTCTTCAGCCGCGGCTGGCCCGTCCCACGGCATGGCCAGTTCATTTTCTTTATAGCTCTGCCTTCGCGCACTATTCATCCCAAGCTCCCCGGTCCCGTAACTGCTTCAGCTCTTCTCTGTGCCCTCTTTGTGAATTCTTTTCTTTTGTTCCACCGAAGGATCGGCCAATTCTTTTCGCGTGCCACTCGCGAAAGTCCCGGCGAAGGATTGACCGCCCAGGGATTCCCCACCGCGTCGAGCATCCACCAGTCCTGAGCGCTGTCCCCGTATGCGTAACTCTGCTTCAAATCGAATCCCATTTGCGCCGCAAGCCGCCGCGCCGCCCGCGCTTTCGCTCCGCCAAACATGGCCTCCCCGATAATCTGCCCGGTCCACCGCCCGTGGTTTTCTTCCAATCGCATCGCGCAAACGTGCACTTCCGCCTTAATTCCGCGTCGTATTAAGATCGTTCCCAACTCGCGCGCCGCTCTTCGCGCCAGCGGCTCGAGCGTTCCACTCACGATCACGATCGCGTCTCCTCGCTGTGCATGCCACGCTAGGCGCTCGATCGCGGCGGCAAAGAATGCCGGTTTCATTCCTTCGCCTAAATCTCTCGCGCGTCCTGCCGCCGCGACTCCCCGGAGATACATCTTGTTGGCCTGCAAGATTTTGCTAATTCCCTGTGGCACTAGCCGCAAGGCCTGCGCCATCCACCACAAATAATTCTTGCCTCCGATCACCCGCCGGCATCGCAGCTCCTGGAAAAATCTTCGTTCCAGAGAAGGTCCTGCTATCAGCGTCCCGTCCAAATCAAAAAACGCAGCAATACGGCGCGGCTTATTTTCTCCGTTCTTTACCTCCTTTATTTGGTTTTCTTCTGCCCGCATTTTCAAACCGCCTCCGGCATCTCTTTCCTCGCTCCTCGCCTCGTCATCCCGCCGCCCGCAATGTACCGCCAGCCCTCAGCCAACACGGGTAGCCCTCGCACCAGACAAAATGCCGCCGTCATGCCCGTCAGCACCTGCGCGCCCATTCGAATGGTTTCGTGTGCGTCCGGAGCCAATCCCCCCAAGAGCGCCACCGGGCCTCGCGTCAGTGCCAGCTCCAGCCCCAAATAACAAAAGCACAAGCACTTGAGCGCGGCGTAAATCCCACGGCTCCAGCGCGACGCCACCAAGGCACGTCCCCACCACGTCTGCAACATGGCGTTCGCTCCCCATCCCGAATGTCCCGCGCGCGCTGCCAGGCCCCGCAGAAAATCCGTCGCCGCCCCGCGCGCAAAGAAAAAGACCGGCAGCCACAGTGAAACCATCCCCACCACCGCAAAATAAGTGAAGTACACGTTTTCGATCATTCGGTCGCCCAGAATATCCAATTGCGCGCCCACCGGCGTCGCCAAGTTTTTCCGCCGCGCGAGGTGGCCGTCGACCCCGTCCAGCGCAATCGCCGCCACGGTAAGCGCCACTGCCGCGAGATTGCCCCACGCCCCGCGCCCAAACAAGCTTACCGCCGCAAATCCCACCCCCACTCGCAACAAGGTCACTTTGTTCGGTGTCCATCCCATATCCGCCTGCCAGAGACCCAGCACCATCCGTTCTGAGACATGGCAAGAGTCGTGCCAAGCGGCCCGCCAGCAACTTACGCCATATCAATCGCTTACAGCACCCCTCTACAACTCCTATCCTTCCCCGCGTCGGCGAAATCTTTCACTTGTCCGGCGTTCATTTCTCTGGATTCTTTCTCGTCCCCGCTGCGTCTAATCAGTGGTCTGACTCTCCGCCGGGGATTCCGCAGGCACGCTCATTCCCTGCCTTTATGGGAGAATAAAGATTCCGCCGCACTTCGATCCTGAGCGGCGCATCGGGCTGGAGGGTTTTTCTGCGCGAGGAAGGGCCGCAAGGCGATCGCGCAACACAAAATCTTATGGTTGAAGGAAACAACTCACGTAAATGACGGACGTCTCTCTAGCCGCCGCTTTCCTCGCCGGACTCGTCTCTTTCCTCTCGCCTTGCGTTCTTCCGCTGGTCCCCGGCTACATTTCCATGCTCTCCGGCATCGGCATGGAGCAGTTGCGCCAGGGCCAGCCACCGCGCGGCAGCCTTTTTGCTTCCTCGCTTGCCTTCGTCGCGGGTTTTTCTCTCGTCTTTATTTCTTTCGGCGCTTCCGCCAGCGCTGTCGGCACTTTCCTTCGACAGAATCGCGCGCTCCTCGCGCCCGTCGCCGGCGCGCTGATTATTCTCTTCGGCCTTCATCTTCTCGGAGCCCTGATAAAACTCAACCTTCGCTCGGGCCTCATTCTCGGTGGAATTCTCGTCCTTTTCGGTTTCGCCGCTCTGCTCCGCCACGACACACTTTTCGCCGGCCTCGGCGCGGTACATTTTTTCTCGCTCTCTATCATCGGCTTTTTCGGCCCCACGCTCGCCCGCTGGCTCAACCGCGACGTGCACCTTCGCAGCTCCGGCTCGCAACCCGGCGCCTGGAGCGGCTTCCTTCTCGGCTTCGCATTCGCTTTCGGCTGGACGCCTTGCATCGGCCCGATCCTCGCAACCGTCCTGGCCCTCGCCGCTGCCAGCGACACCATCGCCCGCGGCGTGCTGCTCCTCGCCGTCTATTCCGCCGGGCTCGCCGTGCCGTTCCTGCTCACCGCTCTCGGCATTGGCCAATTTTTGCGTTTCTACCAGCGCTTCCGAAAACATCTCCACGCCGTCGAACTCTTTAGTGGGGCGCTGCTTCTCTTCGTAGGCGGTTTGGTCTTTTTCAATAAATTGACGTGGCTCGCGGGAAAGCTCAGCTTTCTCAACAGCCTGGTCTTGTGGTTGGAACGAGCGTTGACGGGAGCGAAATAGCACGCCGGAAATTTTCCGAATCTCCGGTGGCGCTGTCTCCCGATATACTAATTTCAGAGGAATTGCATGAAGCGGACTCCACTTATCATCGTCACCGTTCTGGCGCTCATCGCCGGAACCTACTTCGCCGACCGCGCCACCCGCGTTCGCCCGAAAGTCTCCGTTAACGTTAAGGCGGACAATCCCTCGCCCGGCGCCTCCGCTGCGGCTCTCACGGTCGCGCCTGACTTCACCCTAAAGGATCTCGACGGCAAGGATGTTTCCCTTAGCCAGTTCAAGGGCAAAGTCGTGCTGCTCAATTTCTGGGCCACCTGGTGCGAGCCCTGCCGCGTCGAGATTCCCTGGCTGATCGACATGCAACAAAAATATTCCGCGCGCGGCTTCACCATCATCGGCGTGGCGATGGACGAAGAAGGCAAGTCCGAAATCGCCCCCTACGTCGCCAAGGAGCGCTTCAACGTCAACGGCCAGCCGCTCCCCATGAGTTATCCCATTGTGCTCGGCAACGATCCCATGGCCGACAAATTCGGCGGTCTCCTCGGTTATCCCACCAGCATCCTCATCTCGCGTGACGGCAAAGTGGTCAAGCGCATCACCGGCCTCATCAGCTACGATGAGATGGCCAGCGCCATTGAAGGGCAACTCTGATACTCTTCCTTCATGCTCGATGAAAAAGATTTTCAGAAAAAAGCCGACGCCGCTTTTGAAGAACTGAAGCGCCGCCTTCTCGTTGTCGGCGACGAGCACGGCTTCGACGTCGAGGGTGAAAGCGGCAAGCTCGAAGTCATTTTCGAGGAACCCGAAGAGGCCAAATTTGTGATCTCGCCGAATACGCCGGTCCGCGAAATCTGGATTTCCGCGCTCTCCACCAGCTTCAAGCTCGGCTGGTCCGATGCAAAAAACGCTTTTCTCCTCGAAAAAACCGGCGAGGACCTTTTTGGCGTCATGAGCCGCGTCGTCTCCCAGCAGCTTGGCACCCAGGTGACCCTATGAAATTTTCGGCCGCAATCCTCGGACTAATTCTCGTGGCGCTCACTGCTGCCCACTCCGCTGCACAGGATCAGGTCCCTTCCGGCCGCGACGTTGTTTCCCCCAGCGTTTATGCTTCGCTCGAACCCGTCGCGCGCGGCGCTTCCTTCCAGCTTGCGGTCGTTCTCAAAATTCGTCCCGGCTTTCACATCAACGCCCGCG
>Ga0207137_1111_pt1 | contig 18440 bp, 11 predicted proteins | sample Alteio_BWMinHeat_9_FD_153572 | JGI IMG/M metagenome (GOLD analysis project Ga0207137, IMG submission 153572) | Enriched cells from forest soil in Barre Woods Harvard Forest LTER site, Petersham, Massachusetts, United States -... | ecosystem: Environmental > Terrestrial > Soil > Temperate forest >...
GCGGACTTTTCAGACATCAGTTGGGTGTCTTGCGGAATTTCAAGCGGTTGTCAGCGACGAACCAGACGTCGCTCTGATGACGGGCGTTTTTGAATTTGGCATTGAACAGTTTCTGAGCCAGGCAACTTGGCCGGCGGAAGTGGCGGCTTTGCTACGAAACGCCGTCGCCCTGGTGAGCGATGCGAAAAGTCCCGAGGCAAAAACGGTGGCGTTGACAATGGCGACGCGCAGCAACGATCAAGTGGCGATCAATAGGGCGCAGTCGGCACTTGGCGACTTGGCGGAGTATGACTTTCGCGTGGCTTTCGCTAAGGGCAAGGCCGCGGAAGCGGCCGGCGATTTTGTGCTCGCTGCCGAGGCATTTGGCGCGGCGCGCAGCATGAACTCCATGTTCAGGCCGTCGGCAGCCAGTCTGGGCGAGTCGCTGCTGATTATTGGTCGCGCCGACGACGCTTTAGCCGTGTTTCAGTCTTTGGAAAAAACCAACCCGAATGACGTTGAGCGCAAAGCCAATATTGCCTCAGCGTACGTGGAGAAGGGCGACTTTGCCAGCGCCGCCAAGTATGTTGACGCGGCGGCGAAACTCGCGCCAGGACATTCAAAAGTGCTCGAAGCGACGGCGCAGGTACTGCTTTGCACCGGCAAAATCGGGGAAGCTTTCAAACTGCTTGACGGCATGTCGGACGTCGGACCTTTCTTTGCGGCGAAACTCAACGATCTTGGCATCCAACTGTCGCAGGCAGGGAAGGGCAAAAGCGCGCTGGCGCTTTACCAAAAAGCCCACAAGATCGTTCGGCCGGAATTGCGCTACAAAATTACTCTGAATGCGGCCCTGGCGTGCCGCCGGTTGAAGCTTTGGGAGACAGGACTCAAGTATTGCGTGCGTTGCCAGGAAGAATTTGGCGGGACTTTCCCCAAACTGGAAAAAATCAAGGAATCAATTGGCGCGATGCAGAAAGTGGAGCCACAACAAGGCGACGTCGACGGCAGCCTTGGGCCTGATGGCGATGCGGGCGCAAGTGCTCTGGCAAGCGAGAAAAAGGCGAGCTGAAAGTACCCACACGACAGTGTTACCGGTGATGAGGTTACTATGGAAATTGCATTGGCGCTGACACAACACACGATCGTTCTTTGCGTCGATAAACGCGAACGTGGTCTCGTTCTGCAAACGATCCTGCACAAGGCGGGCTACCGCGTCGTTATTGCGATGAGCCTCTATGATGCCTTGAAGATGATTCCGCAAGAAATGCCGCATTTGATCATCTGCGAAGCTTTGCTTAATGATGGCACGGCTGGTGCTCTCTATGACAAAATTCAGCAACACGAATCTCTGAAGAAAACGCCGTTTCTAGCGCACGCACTGCGCAAGAGTCGTGAAGAGCTGGCACCGCTGGCTGGACGCAAATTTGCTGGATTTTTCCTAGGTGCGGTAGAACCGAAAGCCTTCTTGGTCAAAGTGACGGAAGTACTTGCCGCGCATGCCCGAGTTTCGCCGTACTTCGTCGGAGCCCTGGACGCTGGGATTGCCCAGGACATGACCATCTCGATCGAAGCAGCAATCGTTGGACGTAACGGCGAACGCCTGATCTCGAGGTCAAGCGCCGAAGTTGATCCGGCGGCTAGCATGCTCTGCGTGCCAGCCAGCGCCGAATACAAACCAGCCGTGTTGCGCCTCGCGACGAATTTGCGATCTGGCGATGAAGTCTTCAACCTCTTTCCCATCAGCCGAATTGTCGGAGCCGGTCGTAAGTGGGTCCTTGGACTTCCGGAAATCAAAATTGGCAACGACGCTCCTGTCAAATCTGGCGAGTCGGCACCAGCTCGTCGCGTCGTTTTTTTTGACCCGAGCGAAGCACGGATCGAGGGATTCAGGGAAATTCTCAAGGGCTACGGCTTGGATCTCATTCCAGCAAAATCACTGGCCGCAGCCACTGCCATCGTCAAACGCGACTTCGAGAGCATCCACTGCGTCTACTTGCATGAATTGACCAATGATGGCTCTGGCATTGAATGGAAAAACGTCTTTGCGAAGTTGCCACCGGCCAAGCGCCCGGCCTTAATAGTTGGCACGACGTCCGCCAACGCCAGGTCGACAAGCGATGTGCGCTATCTGAAACGTCCCTTTGGCATGGGTATTTTGGTTGATGTGCTGCAAGCCAATTGCGAGCGTCCGAATGAAGTTGCAGCTGTAGCAAGTAAGACCGCCGCGAGCAATATTACGGGTGTCGCCGTCAACTACCAGGCATCAGCTTCATTGGTCGGCATTGACGAAGCTGGTGGCATTATTCAAATGAAATTTCCACTGCTAAAAGGCAGCAAACTCAATATCACCCATCCATTTTTGCAAGCTGCTTGGGACGGGAAAGTACAAGTACAGGTGACCGGGCTTGCGGCGTTGCCCGATAGGCCGGATGTCTGGCACGTGCGGTTTGACGCGACCGTTGCCGGCATGTCAAAGGTCAAATACTGGGAAAAAGTGTCGAAGCAACTGGCGCAACTACCGGCCAAGGCTAGCTAGATAAATTCGTACTGCCGTGTTCCATCGGTCGTTCCGTTGTGCCGTCAGTGGTTCTGTCGGTCGTCCGTTGCCGCCGACCTGCCACCTGTCACCGGTTTGAGCGCGCAATATTACCCAGCAAAAATCTCTTTATTAAAGCCTGATTAGCCTTGGTGCTCAAGCACCGTGAGGTCATCGCCGTAGTTGAGTCCGTGCCTGTGATTTGCTGGATTCAGCAATGCCACCGGCCGCACCAATAGAGGGGGTTTTATGCTATTTCGTACCGATGGTCTTGGGACGCGTATTTTTACAGTCTGGTGCTTTTTTCTCTTCACCGCTTGCGTCATTAGTCGAGTCAATGACGCCAATAGTGAAGCCACTAGCGGCAGTGGTGTAAAACCGAGTGGTAACGCCAAAGTTGAGACTAGCACCGGCCCGGCGAAAACGGATACGCAAGTGGCCAAAGCTGCGGATCAAGCGCCGGTAGCGGCTGCGGCATCTACCGCAGCGGCCGCCAGCAAACCGGCGGAGTCGCCCGTTGCGAAGGTGGTGCCGGCGAAGTCGACCGCCGTTAGGGTGGCGAAGGTCGCCAAGGTCGCAGCGACTCCGGCGTCAAGCGTCGCGCCAGCAAATGGCGCGTCGGCCAGTACCTTCGGCAAGCGGCAATCAGTACGCTATGTTTTGGCCGACGTGGTCAATGTGCACGCGGCGCCGCGGCTGGACGCACCCATTGTTGCCAAAGTCGCGCGCGGTAGTTGCTATCCGGCGGCAGTTGGTGGCAGTGGAACGGTCGGCTGGGCAAAACTTGGTGAAGGCCAATATATCTTGCTCAAATATTTGAGCCGATCTGAGGGACATGACTGGGCACCAGCGACGCGCGCAATTGCGCAGGGTAAATAGGCATTGATTTGGGGTCAGTCGCGGGACTGGCCCTATCGACTTCATCCGTTTAAGTAAGCCAAAAACAAAAAGAAAAAAACAAAAAGCCAAAGATCAAAAGTGAGTCAAAAGTGGTCGTCATCCCTAGCCGCCGAAGGCGGCCTAGGAGGCTCGGGAGCTGGCTCAGCGAGACTCTGCAGGGATCTCCCCGGACTTCAAAGCTCTAACCTTTGACTCACTTTTGCTTTTTGACCTTTTGTTTTTTTCTTTTTGTTTTTGGCTTACTTAGCATACCCACTGACCCAGTCTCTACATTCTCTCCGGCGGCGTAATGCCCAATAGCGCCAGCCCTTGCACCAGCGTCCTGCCAAAAGCGTCGACCAAGGCGAGTCGCGCCAAGCGCTGCTCGGGCTTCTCCGCCTTCAGCACGGGCACGCCGGCATAAAACCTGTTGAAGGCCTTGCATAGGTAAAAGAGGTGCGTTGCCACAAGGCTGGGTTTGAGACTTTCGCAGGCTGTAGCCACAACTTGATTGAAGTCAAACAGGTAACGCAACAGTTCGTGTTCAGTGGCGTCGGTCAACGCGGACGCCAAGGCGGCATCTGGAACATAGCCAGCTTCGGCCGCCTTCCGCAAAATCGATTGCGTGCGGCTATAGCTGTACATCAAATAAGGCCCTGAATTGCCGTCAAAGCTCACCCAGTCTTCGACGTTGAAGACAATCTCTTTGACCGGATCCGTGGAAATCATCCCGTACTTTATCGCGCCATCGGTCAACCGATGTTTCGTTGTTTCAATTTCCTCCGAAGACCATTCACCGACATACTTCTCGAGAATCTTGCCTATATGGTCTTGCACCAACGTTCTTAACGCGGCAAACGGTACGACTCGGCCATCGCGCGAAGACATTTTGCCTTCGGGCAAGACCACCATCCCATAACTCAAGTGAAAGCACTGTTTCGCTTGGCCGAAACCCATCAGCTCTAGGACTTTAAAAACCTGCTTGAAGTGGTGGTTCTGTTCATCGCCGACGACGTAAACATTGCGATCAATCTTGTACTGTTCGAATTTGCGCCGCGCTAGAGCCAGGTCTTTGGTCGCATAGAGGGTGTTGCCATCACGTTTACGCAAGATGCAAAAGCCGAGTTTTTGCGCGGTCAAGTCAACGCCGACAGCACCTTGGTCAAGGGTGAACACGCCTTTGGCGAGGAATTCATCGACGATCTTCTGCGCCGCTTCAGATACTTCGGATTCGTAAAAAAGTACGTCAAATTTGACATTGAGCCAGCGGTAAAGCCGGTCAAAATCATCCAGCGACCATTGGCGCGTCGTTAGCCAAAGTTGGTAGGTCTCACCAGATTTGCTTTCGATGCTCCGGTGCACCCGCGAAATTTCTTCGGTGAGTTTGGCTTTGGTGGCCGGGTCGGCGTCGGCCAATTCGCGTTTTGCCGCAACATACATTTCACCGAGCCAGGCACCGCGTTCCGTTGCCGGTGCAGTCTTGCCATGGCGCTGCATGTAGCTCAGGACAGTTGCAATATGCGTCCCCTCGTCGCCAAAATAGTTGGCGGCGACAACGTTGTAGCCGACGTAGCGAAACAGGTGCACGAGGCTATTGCCAAGGCAGACGTTGCGTCCGTGACCAACGTGCACCTCTTTATGGGTGTTCGGTTGGGAGAATTCAATCATGACGCGCTTAGTTGTATTGCCTGGCGTCGCTTTTAAGCGGTTGAAAGACGCGCCACTCAGGATGTCTGGCAACACCGTTTCGGCAAGTCGCTGCTTGGCTATGAAGATATTTAAGAAGGCACCAACTACTTGCGTGCGCTCAAGCCAGTCGCGCTCGGTCTTGCTCTGCAGTGTCTGCGCCAACGCTTCGGCGACCTCCGGTGGCTTTTTCTTTAAGTCCTTGGCAAAGCGGAAACAGGGCAGGGCATAGTCACCGAGATGAGCTTCCGGTGGTTGTTCCAAAAGTCGACCGATGTCCTCGGCCGCCAAACTTAAGCGGGCGCCTGCCGGCAAAAGGGCAACTAAGGCTGCATGGATGCTGACGCCAAGATCAAGGCGGCATGGATCGAGAGGGTAATGGCGCATGGCTTCGGCAACGGTCGGGGAACTCACGGCAAACCTCGTCTGTCCAGGCTCGGGCGGTTGGCTGGGCATTTTAACACCGGAGCCGGTGTGACTCTATACACTTATTCCAGCACTCCGACTTCCACCTTCAGTTTGCAGGGCAGCAGCGATGATCGGCGCAGCGTTGCCCGGCGCAGAGGGACTAAGCAAGTCCTTTAGCGACGTTGGATGCCCTTCGCAATGGACGAGTTGTTTGCAACATACTCGGGGGGAGTTGATCGGTGTGTATCGGAGGGTCATGGTGGTGGCAAGTCTAGCCGATGGCGAAGCGCATGAGTTGGAGCCGTTTGGGGAGTTATCTGCCGGGATTTCTGGGGAGCGGTCTCTTGAGTCTTCAATGGAGCCATTTGCAGCGCCGGCGGCTCCCCCAGCTCCTACGGCTCCCCCGGCACCCCCAGCTCCCTCGAATCGTGCACCTGTGCCAATCACGTTGGTCAACAGCGGCATAGCTGACGTCGGCGAAACCAGACTGATGCAGATCGAATGCGGGTTTGTGCGTGGCTTTGCTGGGATGCAGATGATCGGCAATACCTCGGAAGTCTGTCGTGACGGCAAGGAACGGGCGCGGGCAGCACTGGAATCCCTGGCTATTCATATTCCGGCCCGGCGTTTGGTTGTGAGTCTTACTCCCGCTGACATCAAGAAAGACGGCAGTCAGTTTGATTTGCCCATTGCCGTAAGCCTGGCGCTACTCCTGACTGGCCAAACTCCGCGCATCAATCCAAGTCGCTGGCTCTTTGCGGCCGAACTTGGACTATGCGGCGAGCTTAGGCCGGTGCGGGGAATCGTTTCATTCTTTGTCGCGGCTATGGCAGCGGGACTGGAAGGGCTAGTCGTTGCGTCCGAGAATTTGGCGGAACTACAGGTTCTAACGGACCTCTGCCGGTCGGGATTGCCGCACGGATCGCCACCACCGCGGGCACAGGGATTTCCGGCACTTGGTGCTGTCTTGCAGTGGATTTTCGAGGGTCAAGGCACTGGTATCGGAATGATCCATAAGTTTGATTTTGCCAGTTCCGGCCGGAGTGGCATTGCTAGTTCCAACACCAGTTCAAAGACCAGTCAACGATCAGGGACACCGGAGTCACCGCTTGAACTACGCGAATCCCGCATCGCAACCGAGCCTTTCACCCCTTTTGCATTGGGAGTCAACTTTGACGATATGATTCTCCAGCCGGCGCTGGCTCTAACGGCAATGGTTGCGGCTGCCGGAATGCATAGCTTGCTCCTCAGGGGGTGCCCCGGCACCGGTAAGTCGATGCTTGCAGCTCGCCTGACGAGCATACTGCCGAATCTTTCCCGCTCGGACCACATCGAGGCCATGCGCATTTATAGCGCCGCGGTGCAGCGGTTGCCCAGTGCGCTCTTGGCGGGACGACCGCCCTACCGAGCGCCGCATCATTTGGCGAGTGCGACAGCACTACTCGGCAGTCCAGAGTCACCGGGGGAACTGGCATTGGCGCATGGGGGCGTGCTCTTTTTGGATGAGTTGCCTGAGTTTCGCCGCGACGTGCTCGAAGCTCTGCGAGAGCCATTGGAATCAGGCGAAGTTAACGTTGCCCGGTCGCGTCGCAAGTTGACTTGGCGTTCGCGGGTGATTCTGATTGCGGCTTGCAATAATTGCCCGTGCGGTTGGGCTGGAAGCCCGCACCGGGATTGCATCTGCGCCAGCGGTCGCCTGCTAGGCTACCGCCAAAGACTTTCGGGCCCACTCTTGGAACGGGTGGATTTGCATTTCAATGTGCCAGAGTCGGTTGCGCCAATTGCAGAGCTGTTCATTAGCCTCGGTGCCGACAAAGAGGACTCCCAAACGTTGCGCATGGCCCGCAAGGTTGCAGCCGCACGAGTGGCAGCGGAGTCCCGCAATGAAAAGTATGGTGTTGTCCTTAACCGTGACTTGCCCGCCGTTCATTTGGTGGAGGCAACTGGCCTGACGCCGAAAAGCTTCATCGAGATCGTCAACACCTACATCCCGAAAAGCGCCAGTCGCCGGGTCGTCATGCGCTGTCTGCGCGTCGCGCGCACTCTCGCCGACCTGGAAGGCTCAACAACACTTCGGGGCGAAGATGTAGCCCAAGCCTGGAGGTGGCAATCGGCGAGTGCGGCCGCGGAGCGGGGGGACGACTTAAGTGGGCTAAGGTAAGTCGTTTCTTCAGGCAAAAAGTCAAATTAACCCTAATTCACCTCAATTCACTCCAATTAATCCGAGCTATGCCCGTCATTTTTTGAGAGACTCTCCGCATGGATTTGCTGCGAGTCGCAGGTGCGACGATAAATCAGACGCCGCTGGATTTTTCTGGCAACCGCCAGCGTATCGTTGCTTTGCTGACTGAGGCCAGGCGGCTAGGTGTCGAGCTGTTGGTGCTGCCGGAACTTTCGCTAACGGGTTACGGCTGTGAAGACGCGTTTTTTAGTCTGAGCACGGTGGCCGCTGCCGAAGCGGAAATGCAAGCAATTCTACCAGCGACCAAAGCGCTAACCGTCGTGCTGGGGTTGCCGCACTATTACTACGGTGGGCTTTACAATTGTGCGGCAGTCATTCAAGACGGCAAAGTCCTGGGTATCAATGCCAAGCGCGTGCTGCCGCGTGAGGGTTTGCACTATGAACCGCGCTGGTTTCGGCCTTGGACCTTTGGCAAAGTCGTGGAGACGCGATTTCTGGGCGAAAGAGTGCCACTCGGCGATCTGCGCTACCGGCTTGGCGACGTTGGCGTTGCGATAGAAATTTGTGAAGAGGCTTGGGCTAGCGTCCCGGCTTCGGCAGCACATGCCGACGCTGTCGACTTGATACTCAATCCGAGCGCATCACATTTTGCCTTGGGAAAATACGAAAAACGCGAGCACTTGGTTGCCAATAGCAGTCGGTCGATGCAAGTGATTTACGTGTACACCAACTTGGTCGGACTCGAAGCGGGACGAGTTATCTACGATGGTGGAGTGCTGATAGCCGAAGGTGGCGCGATGATTGCGCGTGGGCGTCGGTTCGGCTTTGCCGACGGCGAAATTACCTTTCGGGATATTAATCCCGCGCTGGCGCGACAAGCGAAACTGAAAGCAAAGCCGGTCGACGACCGCGAGAACACTAGCCATGCACGCCCATATACCGCTGCAGCTGCCGCTGCCGGCTCACCGTCAGGCAGTCATCCGTCTAGCGAGGTTTTTTCCGATTTTGCGGCAGAGATTCAGGGCAAAGATCCACGCCTGGCGAAAACGGCTCGGAGCGCTAAAAATAAAATCGACAACAAAGTCGACAACGGGACTTTGGTCAAGAGGGCACAGGCCCCCCGGACCGACGTTGCCAACGTTGCCGATGCCGCCAACGTTGGCGATGCAGCGCCGACGCAAAAGTCGACGGCGCCGGTGCCAGTTGGTGAGGACGCGCCGCTGACTCGGGAAGCGGAGTTTCTCTATGCTGAGACGCTTGGCCTCTTCGATTACTTGCGCAAGAGCCACGCCCAGGGCTTTGTCCTGTCCCTGAGTGGCGGCTGTGACTCTGCGGCTTGCGCGGTACTGGTTGGTCACATGGTGGCACAAGCACGGGCCGAGCTTGGGGCTCGGCGCTTCGCAGCGCGACTTGGCATCGCGCCGCTTGCTGCCAAAAAAGATGTTGCGAGCGACATTCGCAGCGAGATTCAACGACTCCTGACCTGCGTCTATCAGAAAACCGCGCACAGTGGCCCCGTGACTCAGGCGGCCGCGACCGCTGTCGCTGCCGCTTTGGGCGCCAAATTTCATTTGGTCGACGTCCAGCCGATGGTGGATTGTTACCGGCAAGCTGCAGAGACGGCGCTGGGCAGGCCGCTGCGGTGGGACGGAGATGATTTGACCTTGCAAAATTTGCAGGCAAGGGCCCGTGGCCCGTTGGTGTGGGCACTGGCTAATGCCGAGAGTAAATTGCTGCTGACTACCAGCAACCGCAGCGAAGCCGCTGTCGGTTACGCAACGATGGACGGAGACACCGCGGGTGGACTGGCGCCGCTGGCTGGTATCGATAAGCCATTTCTTAGGGCTTGGCTCGGTTGGGCTGAGCGCGATTGCTCGTACGGTCTCGGACCGCTGGCGAGCCTTAGTTTGGTCAATAGCCAGGCACCGACTGCGGAACTGCGTCCGCCCGACCAGCGGCAGTCCGACGAAACCGACCTGATGCCCTATGCGGTCCTCGAGCGTATTGAGCGCTATTTTGTCCGTGACCGACTCGGGCCCGCCGACATTGCCGAGGCTTTGGGGCACGCCTTTCCCGAAATTCCGGCGCCGACGCTCAATGCCTATTTGTCGAAGTTTTTCCGGCTTTGGGCCGGGAGCCAGTGGAAGCGGGAACGTTTGGCCCCCAGTTTCCATCTTGACGACGAAAGCTTAGACCCTAAGACCTGGTGCCGTTTTCCAATCTTAAGTGCACCGTATCAACTGAGCTGAGCTGAGTACGGCCGCAGTACGAAGCTGAGTACGAAGCAGAGTAGGGTGGGGGGCTTACGGCGACCGATACCGACTCAGCCACGCCAGCAAATACCCCCAATTTCCCCCAATCTTGACAGTATTTATTAATAAAATCAGATATTTGTATAAATCGGCAAATATGACCTCAAGTTTCTGCTGATTCCCTCCGACTTCATTCTCAAGCGCCGCTTGAATGCTAGGTACTCCGCAGCGTGATTGCAGTGCGAGTGCAAAAACTGCATTAGAGAATTCGATCTCGCAACGTCAATTCGGAGGTTCAGAGATGATTTCACGTATGACTAAGGTAGTGAAAAAAGGCAACGCGGGCTTTAGCTTAATTGAGCTGATGGTTGCCGTTGGTATCGTCGGCATTCTGTCTGCGATCGCGCTCCCTAAGTATCAGACTTTCCAAGCAAAAGCTAAGGGTGCTGAAGCTCAGAACACCCTCGGGTATATCTATACGCTTGAGCAGGCCTACTTTGTCGACAACAACTCGTTTAACACCATTGCTACCGTTGGGTTTGTCTTACCGAACAACGCCAAATATGGCTACGCCGGCGGTGTGGCTGGCGCGGCAACTTTTACCGCGACTGCGGCAGCGGGAGCCGGCATCATTTGCACTGGTCTTGCCGATAGTTGGACCATCACCGAGACGGATGCTTTGACTCATGTCCCCAATGGCTGCGTCTACTAATCCAACTTTGACAGTTGATCCCGGGTCGCCCTTGCAGCAATGCTTTGGCGACCCTTGCATTTCTGCGGCAGAATTGCGCAGATCCGCGACCAGAAAATTTCTTGCTGCCGGGCGCCTTTTCTTAGGGTAGCCTGCCATCCCTTAAGGTCTTTTGCGGTGCATGCGTCCACTTCGAGAGTGCTCGGACCACGGTCCGCGGCACCTGCTGGTGGCGGCAATGACTGGGCCCTACGCGTCGGTACTTATCCATACTCATCCATCCCTACTGATAAGGACTAGAACATGACCACATCACCTCTGATGCCACAGCCGAAGCACTTTAAGGACTTGCAACAAATCGCAGCCGCGTTAGTCGCTCCCGGCAAAGGCATCTTGGCCGCCGATGAGAGCACCAGCTCCATCGAGAAGCGCTTCCAATCCATCAATTTGGCGAGTACCGAAACCTCCAGGCGTGATTACCGGGAAATGCTTTTTACCGCACCCGGCGTTTCCGAGTACATCAGCGGCGTCATCCTTTACGATGAGACGATTCGTCAGAAGGCCGCAAATGGCACACCCTTTGTCGACCTGTTGCAAAAGGCGGGCGTCATCCCAGGTATCAAGGTTGATACTGGTGCCAAAGACCTCGTCTACTGCCCTGGAGAAAAAGTCACGGAAGGCCTCGACGGACTGCGCCAACGTTTGCAGGAGTATCACAAGCTCGGTGCCCGCTTTGCCAAGTGGCGTGCCGTAATCAACGTTTCCCAGACTCTGCCGAGTGAAACCTGTTTGATCGCCAATGCCGAAGCGTTAGCGCGCTACGCCGCACTTTGTCAGGAAAGTGGCATTGTGCCGATCGTCGAACCGGAAGTCATCATGGACGGTTCGCACACCATTGAACGCTGTTACGAAGTAACAGAACGTGCGCTGCACGTCCTCTTCAATAAAATTTATCAGCACAAAGTTGCGCTCGAAGGCCTGCTGCTGAAACCAAACATGGTGATCGCCGGCAGTGAGTGCAAGCAGCAGGCGGACGTGGCAACGGTGGCCGACCTGACGATTCGGTGTTTCCTGCGCAATGTGCCGGCAGCTGTACCAGGTATCGTTTTCCTCTCCGGCGGACAATCCGATCAATTGGCTACCGCGCATTTGAACGCCATGAATGCGAAAAACAAGTCGCTGCCGTGGCCAGTCAGCTTTTCCTATGGCCGCGCCTTGCAGTCGCCGGCCCTAAAAGCTTGGGGCGGACGCAAGGAAGGCCTAGAAGCCGGGCGCAAAGCCTTTGCCCATCGGGCCCGGCTAAACAGCGCGGCACGTCATGGCAAATACACAGCGGCTATGGAATAGACAGAAAAATAGCTAGACCAAGGGGCTAGCTAGCCAAAGTTACAAGCGTAAATTGTTGGCCTCGAGGTTGCATTGAGGCTCCCGATTCGTTGTGTTTATTGGTGATGTGCCTATTGCTGATAGTGGACTTGGGAGTCATAAATGCTGATGCGCCTTTCGCGTCTTTGCGGCGCGGCCTTTTTGCTGAATTTAGCGGTGAGCGGCTGTAATTATCCGTCAAGCAGCTACGGCGGCGGCGCCAGCACGCACCAAAGCGAAGGTCCAGCACCAGCTACCAGCAGTAGCGGGTCAACCGCCACAAACGGCGCCAGCGGCGCGAACGGCGCAGCTGCAGGTCAACCAGCTACTTCTACGACATCAACAACGCCAGCGGTGTCTGTGCCGCAATGGGGTTCGACGACCGCGAATGCGCCGGTGGCGACGAGTGGTCAGGCACCTGCCACGTCGAATTCAACAGGTTCGGCAACCGTAAATACTGTCGCAGCAGCTCCAGATTGTTACAAGGGCACGCAACAAATCTGTGCGATTGAATCCCGCATTGGTGTCCTGACGAATCAATTTCGCGAACAGCAAGGATTGGGCGATTTAGAGTTTTCCAGCAAAGTATCGTTCGTCGCCCGCGCTTGGTCGACGCAGGAAGCGCAAGGCGGCTTCATCAGTCACGACGGGTGGCCGACACAGCGTGAGCAGCTCTACCAGCAGGAATTCGGTACGCAATTTACCACCGACGCCGAAAACACCGCCATGAATGGCTTCGGCAACGCGGATGTTGCGCAGTCGCTCGTGCAGCAATGGATCAACAGTCCGGGACACCGAGCCAACATGCTCGGCAACCACAAGATTCTGGGTGCCGGAGTAGCACAGGGCAGTGACGGCGCCTGGTATGCGACGCAAATTTTCGGTTTTCAGTGAACTGAAAGGCCCTGCTCATTCCGCCGGACTAGACCGTTCTTTTCTTCTTTTCTTCATTGTTAAATTTTTGAACGCTACACGTTACCCAAAGGCAACGTGTAGCGTCGCTTTTAAAAAGAAGAAATGAATTCCTGAAGAAATGAACGGCAAAAAAAGCCGTGACGAGACTGATTTCTCTGTGGTTGACAGGCCATAACACTGCCAAAGAATAAGTCGGCAAGATTTTCGCGGCCTCAACTTAGGGTTTCCCAAGTCGCGCAGGATTCCGGTCTTCGGGGCTGTATCACTCTCTGTTCCGGGCTGTATCACTCTCTGTTCGGTGTCAAACCACTAGGCACCTGAGAATCTCGGCAAAATACCAAAATACCAGCAATATCAGTGCCGTAAATTACCCCAAGGATTGGAGCGCGACTTGAATTTGTTGGGCCTGCACCCTGACTCAACACGAGCCAGGGCCCACAGATATTGCCTCGTTGCTGATGATCCTGTTGAAGTGGAGTGATGGCGATGTTCACGATGCCGACCATTCTTGATAAACGCCTGAAAGCGGCCGTACCGGAAAAGTCCGCCTGGCTCGAAGCCTGGGGTTTTGTGCTGCTTGGCATTGGCGTCTATCTGGCGCTGGCTTGCTACACCTTCAGTCCCTTTGATTACACATCCCACGGTATTGCACCGCGCGTCAGCAACCTTGCTGGTCCCTTTGGTGCGCTCAGCGCCGCGCACATACTTGGCCGCTTTGGCGTCATTGGCATGGCGTGGCCAATTGCCATCCTCACTTGGGGCGCGCTCACGGCGACTGGCTTTGTCTTGCTGCCGCGGCCACACCGCTTTCTCGGCTTCCTGGCGCTTGCTGCTGACCTGTCAGGCTTTGCCGAAGTGCTGCTAGCGCGTACGCACTTGCCGGAACCTAGCTTTGGCTTCGGCGGCGTTGTTGGCCATATGCTGCTGCAGTCCTTCATGCCAAAACTTGGCTTTGGCGGCACTTTGACCGCGCTGTCCGTACTTGGGTGTGTGTCCCTGGTTCTAACGGGCAATTTGAAAGTTTCTCGCACCGCCGAAATCGTCGGCGACGGCATTTATTTTCTGCGTCGTAGTAGCCGCAAACTTTGGACGCGTTACATCTTGAACCGCGACGTCGCTGACGGCAGTCAAGCACGCAACGGTAGCCGCCGCTCGCCAGTCAACGTCGTGGTTGATGCCGTCAGAAAGCGCGCGCCACGAGCTGCCGCTGCGTTAGGCGCAGGGCCTTCGGGTGATGCTGATGCGGACGAACTAAATGCCGACGAAGCTGTAGGTAAACGCGGCAAGAGCCATGGACCAGATACCTCGGGCAAAGAGCAACTGGATCATGGTGGGCAGAGCGGGGGCGGTGGATTTTACATGGACCTTTATTATGATGGTCCGTCGCACGGCAGGCCAGAGGCTTCGCTCTTCAGTCAGACCAAGAAGGCACCTGACCGCAGCAAAGACTTCAAAGCAATCTCCGCCAACCTCGTGCAACAGCTCTCTGAATTCAAGATTAACGGTGAGATGACGGCCGTTACTCAGGGTCCAGTGGTGACGACCTTTGAATTTAAGCCTGCGCCAGGCACGAAAGTCAGCAAAATTTCTGCACTTGGTGAAGACCTTGCGCGGTTGCTGAAAGCGCAAAGCCTGCGCGTTTTGGCGCCGATTCCCGGTAAAGATACGGTTGGATTTGAAGTGCCCAATACCGAGCGGGCGATCATTGGCTTCTCCGAAATCATTGGCTGCAAAGAGTTTAAATCGACGAAGCGTCGGCTACCGATTGCCATGGGTGTGGATATCTTTGGCAATCCAGTCGTGGAAGATTTGGCGGAAATGCCGCACTTGTTGGTCGCAGGCTCGACGGGATCCGGCAAATCGGTCTTTATGAATACCTTGATCGGCAGTCTTATCTCGCGGCACACCGCTGCGACGCTGCGACTAATCATGATCGACCCAAAAATGGTGGAAATGGCCGCCTACAATGGTCTGCCGCATATGGCGTGCCCAGTCATCACGGACCCGCAGATGGAAGCCAAGGCCGCCTTGAGCGGACTCGCAGTAGAAATGGATGACCGCTACCGCAAAATGCATGCGGTCGGTGCACGGAATATTGAGTCATTCAATGAGCTGGTTCGCTCGCGCCGGAAGAGTGAGTTCATCAACTTTGACGGCAAGTGGGTGCCGATGCCCTACGTTGTGCTGATCATCGATGAATTGGCAGATATGATGATGCTACTTGGTAAAGAAGCAGAAACACCCATCACCCGCCTGGCGCAAAAGGCGCGTGCCTGCGGCATTCATATGGTTATTGCCACGCAAAGACCGTCAGCGGACGTTGTTACTGGGCTCATTAAGGCCAACTTCCCGACCCGGGTTGCTTTCCGGGTCATGAGCGGCATTGACTCGCGCACTATACTCGATCAATCGGGCGCCGAGACATTGCTTGGCAAAGGCGATATGCTTTACCTCCAGTCTGGTGGCGCCAACCGGTTACACGGCGCCTATCTTACCGAAGCAGAAGTTCAGTCCATGGTACGGGCATCAAAGGCGAAGAAAAAATAATATGGCTCAAGGCGCGCAGTTTCATCCTGATAGCGATAAAGTTCGCGTCGTCTTCGCGAGTGGCGCCGAAGAAGAATTTTATCAGCAATGCAAGCTGACGCTTAGCAGTGGCTGGCAGGTGTTTCACTCGTGCGTGCTGTCGATGCTCGAGGGCGACGAAGGCCTGCGGGACAATGAAATTGATTTTGTTTGCTACCATCCGAAATGGGGCGTTGTTGTCATTGAAGTCAAAGGTGGGCGGATCCGTCTCGATGCGGCGACCGGTGCTTTTTTCTCGGTCAACCGCCACGGTCAAAGTTTTGAAATCAAAGACCCCTTTCAACAGGCCTTGGCCTGGAAAGGCCGTTTTTTGCGCTTTTTGAAGCGCCATAACGTCAGGGTGCCGGTGAGTCATGCGGTATGTTTCCCAGGTGCGGCTGAAGATGAGTTCAAGACTAGCTCGAGTGTCATACCTGAGCTGATTATCGGCCGCGGACGACTCAAAGACCTCGACGCAACTTTGCGCCAAATCGTCCAAAAATCGCAGCCTGAGCAATATTTGAATTTCCAGGATGTCGGCGGCGAGTTGGCGCGGCTCTTAGTTGGGTCCTCATTCACCACGCGCCTCTACTTGCGTGACTATATCGATACCCATGAACACCGTGTCAAGGATGTCGAGTCGATACACTCAACCTTGATTACTCCGATAGCGAGTGCAGTGCGTCTCGGCATTGAAGGCGAAGCCGGCACTGGCAAAACGATGTTGGCCGTTTTCTTGGCGCGGCACTTTCGCAATTTGGGCAAGACTGTCCTGCTGCTCGGCTCCAATGCTTTGCTGAACCTGCTTTTGCGCCGTGACCTTGGTGACGGTATTGACGCGCTAACTTATCCAGAAGTAGCGGCGGGATTTGGCATCAATCTCTTGATTCCGCCGACTGAGTTCACTGGTGAGAAAAACGACTGGGTGCAGTACGAAGCACCAGAGCGCTTGAAAAAGGCCATCGCGGAGTCATCAAAACGCTACGACGTCTTGATCTGCGACGAAGCCCAAGATGTCCAACCCTTCTGGTGGGAAGCCATTGAATCGCTGCTAGTAACGGCCAGCTTAGTTGAGCCGACCTTGGCAGTCGACGCCGCCAGTCCAGTTGAGACTAGCGGTCGCTTTTATGTTTTCTTCGACTCCAGTCAAGGCGTGTTTAGCTCTGGGTCCGGCAGTACCGTTGGATCCGGCGGCGCTGGCGAAATTGATGAAGGTCAGAAATTCATTGCTGCCGACGTCTTGCCGATCAAGCAACCGTATTTTCCTCTCGTGCACAATTACCGGACGACACGGGAAATTGCCGCGTTCTCTCGCACTTTTCGTACCACTAGCGCAATTTTGCAGAGCCACTCCGGACGCCTCGGGTACCTGCCCGAACTAGTGATTTATAAGGATGCGGAAGACGCCAAGCAGTTGCTGGCTAAATTAGTCACCAAATTGACCCGTGAGGAAGCCGCCCTTACGAGCGACATCACCTTGCTATCAGCGCGCAATCCTGCCGCTAAAGAGTCGGTACTCTACCAGACCGATGCCATTGGCAAGATTCCGCTGCACCGCTTTACCTTCGGTAAAAAGGCTTCTTGGAAAGAAGTAAGCCCACCTGATGGCACGCTTGGCATTTCAACCATTGCTGGGTTTAAAGGCATGGAAACGAATGTCGGTATTTTACTCAATGTTAGTGAGTACAACTTACCGGCCGAACATCCGCTGATGGCAAGCCTGATTTATGTTGCCTGCACCAGAGCCAAGCATATGCTCTACGTGTTTTTGCGTGCTGGCGACCCCAAACTGAAAGCATTTGAAGCGGCGTTGGCGGCCATCAAAGCCACTGGTACCATGGTGCTGGAAAACAGTTCGAAGGCCGATCTGGAATTCCTTGGCCGCGTCACCCATTATAATCCCAACCGGGTTGGCTGGTTGACGGTCGATGATCCAGGATTCAAACAAGGCAGCGTCATGTTTTTCCCACATGACGTCGCCAAGGCTGAGCTGACGGATTTAAAAGTTGGTATGAAATTGAAGTTTCGTGCCCGCACCGAGGGGCAAGCAACCATTGCTTGCGATTTGGTCCTGGCGACTGGTGCCTGATGAGAATATTTTGGTAAGAACGCTTTCTTCGGTGAGTTAGTTTCCGCATGAGTTTGCCCGCCCCGTAAGTCTTAGATTTCTCAAGTACCCCGATTTACCGATGTTCCTGTCGTTGTTGTAGTTGACTTTTGCTGCTCTTCCTGCTGAGGTTGCCCCTGATGTTGTACTCCACCAAGAAATCACCCCGTTATTTGTCACTAAGCTCGGCCACCGCGGTCTTGGGACTCGGCATTGCCGTTGCTGGCTGTAGCACGCGACTGAAAGAAGTTTCAAACGCGCCAGCGATACAACAAATGCGCACCGATTCGTCCTTTGCCGACAATTACTATGTGGACGACCTCGCTTGCCAGTCGAGCGCCGGCGTCGGTGCCCTTGGCTCGATCGACATCAACCGTTGGCAAAACAGTGCATCGCAATCGGTGCCGTTTGCTTTCAATGCGTTTAGTTCAACGACGGACTTGACCGGACCCGGCCTTTTTGGTGCTCTTTTTGACTTCTATCAAAGCAGCACTTGCGGTGCCGTTGGCGATGACAGCAGTTGCCAATCGGCGCAAGTGGTGACGGCACAGCATTCCCTGCATTTTTGCCGCGCGACTGGCCCATATCCGCGTACTTCAGTCGAAGGCGTGACGCTCGCGAGCCTGGCCAATATCAATACCGCTTATACGTTCTATCAAACGATCCCCAACAAAGTTGATCTCAGCGCCGCCAATATCCTGGTGTTGCCGATCATCGAGAAGACTTACGAAGGTGGCAGCGAAAGCGCCATTGCCACTGACAACTTGGCCTACGCCCCGGATTTCGGTGGCCAACCTGTATTTGTGATTTATCCCAAGGGCGAGCGGTCGGTTCAGGAAGGTCTCTGGACGGGTCTGAATCTCTGGGAATTG
>Ga0207137_1097_pt2 | contig 18410 bp, 14 predicted proteins | sample Alteio_BWMinHeat_9_FD_153572 | JGI IMG/M metagenome (GOLD analysis project Ga0207137, IMG submission 153572) | Enriched cells from forest soil in Barre Woods Harvard Forest LTER site, Petersham, Massachusetts, United States -... | ecosystem: Environmental > Terrestrial > Soil > Temperate forest >...
GGCAAGACACGCATTGTGGAAGCGGCGGCGGAGATATTGTTTGGAGATGCGCGGGCGGTGATCAAGGTGGACTGCGCGGAGTTCCAGCATTCGCATGAGATCGCCAAGCTGATCGGGTCGCCTCCGGGGTATTTGGGGCACCGGGAGACGCATCCGTTGATTACGCAGGAAGCTTTGGCGGCGTGCCATACGGAGAAGCTGAAGCTGAGCTTTTTGCTGTTCGATGAGATCGAGAAGGCGTCGGATGCGCTTTGGCAGTTATTGCTGGGGATGCTGGATAAGGCGACGTTGACGCTGGGGGATAACCGGCGGGTGGACCTGTCGCAGACGGTGATTTATCTGACGTCGAACTTGGGCGGGGGAGAGATCACGGAGCTGATGACGGGGGGAATGGGATTTGTACAGCCGAGTGAGAAGCCGGCAGCGGATTTGGACCAGAAGGTGGAGCGGACGGCGGTGGAAGCGGCGCGGAGGAAGTTTTCGCCGGAGTTCATGAACCGGTTGGACAAGGTGGTGGTGTTTCATCCGCTGAAGCGGGAGCAATTGGAGGAAGTGCTGGAGATTGAGTTAGGGCAGGTGCAGCAGAGAGTGTTGGAGACGGCGAAGGGGCAGTTTTTGTTTCGGGTGACCAGCGCGGGGCGGGATTTTCTGTTGCGGGAAGGGACGGACCAGAGGTACGGGGCGAGACATTTGAAGAGGGCGATCGAGCGGCATGTGGTGTACCCGCTGGCGAACCTCTTGGCGACGGAGCAGGTGCACCTGGGCGACCTGGTCTGCATTGACTGGAACAAGAGCCAGGACCTGCTGACCTTCGTTCGAGAAGGAGAAGGCGCGCTGGTGGTTAAAGAGGCGCCGGAAACCGGGCGCGCGGCAGCTGCGGCGGAGGCCAAAGACGGGAAATCGGTGAATATTCCGACCGAAGTGGTCGCGGAGGAGAGGAAGCCGCATACGGCAGCGGCGACTCCAGGGCGGAAGAAACCCGAGAAGTCTTAGACCAGTCGTGCATTTCATTTTTCATAGGGGCGTATCGGCGTGCCGAAACGCCCCTTTTTGCCGTTTATGGCATGACACAAACTGTTCCAGCGCTCTCACTTTGCGCCTCGATGAAACGGTGTCTCAATACGTGAGACAGTTTCCATAATTGCAACTCGCGTATCTCGTTGAGATTGTGTTGGTTCACACCTGTCCCACTACCCTGGAAGATTGGCCATTCTCCTGCATCAATCATCCAAACGCGATTTTGGGAAGCGTTGCGTGTTCGGGGGAGCCGAACACCAAGAAGGACGCCCAGATGAGAGCCGCCGCCAGACAGCAATTGGATCCCAGCATCCGCAGCACAGATTCGCGCGATTTTCAGTCCTCCCTGACGGCCAAGATTGTGGGGCAAGAGGAAGGTGTGCAGGCGCTGGTGGACCTGTATCAGGTGTTCTGCGCGGGGCTGAATTCGCCGGGGCGCCCGGTGGGGAATTTGCTGTTTTTGGGGCCGACGGGTTCAGGCAAGACACGCATTGTGGAAGCGGCGGCGGAGATATTGTTTGGAGATGCGCGGGCGGTGATCAAGGTGGACTGCGCGGAGTTCCAGCATTCGCATGAGATCGCCAAGCTGATCGGGTCGCCTCCGGGGTATTTGGGGCACCGGGAGACGCATCCGTTGATTACGCAGGAAGCTTTGGCGGCGTGCCATACGGAGAAGCTGAAGCTGAGCTTTTTGCTGTTCGATGAGATCGAGAAGGCGTCGGATGCGCTTTGGCAGTTATTGCTGGGGATGCTGGATAAGGCGACGTTGACGCTGGGGGATAACCGGCGGGTGGACCTGTCGCAGACGGTGATTTATCTGACGTCGAACTTGGGCGGGGGAGAGATCACGGAGCTGATGACGGGGGGAATGGGATTTGTACAGCCGAGTGAGAAGCCGGCAGCGGATTTGGACCAGAAGGTGGAGCGGACGGCGGTGGAAGCGGCGCGGAGGAAGTTTTCGCCGGAGTTCATGAACCGGTTGGACAAGGTGGTGGTGTTTCATCCGCTGAAGCGGGAGCAATTGGAGGAAGTGCTGGAGATTGAGTTAGGGCAGGTGCAGCAGAGAGTGTTGGAGACGGCGAAGGGGCAGTTTTTGTTTCGGGTGACCAGCGCGGGACGGGATTTTCTGTTGCGGGAAGGGACAGACCAGAGGTATGGAGCGAGACATCTGAAGAGGGCGATCGAGCGGCACGTGGTGTACCCGCTGGCGAACCTATTGGCGACGGAGCAGGTGCACCTGGGCGACCTGGTCTGCATTGACTGGAACAAGAAAGAGGATCGGCTGACTTTCACGCGCGAGGGCGAGAACCTCGCCCTGCCGGCGCGCAAGCCGGAACCCGTTGTAACGACAAGGACAGCGCAGGCGCGCGGCAAGTCGGTGGAAGCACCAGCGTCGACCCCGGCGCCGGAAGCGACTCCGCGAGTGGCGCGGTAAACAAACTAGGAACGCAACAAAGATGTGTAAAACTGATTAGAGAACAGTTTTTCTCTCTCGGCTTCAGCCCGGGTGCACAGGCACCTGGGCTTTTTCATTTCGGCGCACGCCGGTGTAAAGTAACCACGAAGAGCGAGAGTTTTGTTCTCGACGCGGGTTGAGTCTCCACGGTCGAATGTGCCGTAAATAGGGGGAGCGCGCCGTTGGCAGAAGCAAGGGATTGGAGCCCGAGGGGGACGCCGACGAGAACCAGGAAAGACTTGAAAAACGATTCACAGATGTATCCTGCGCCTGGGGTACGTATGGCGCGCTATGTCCCGGTCTCGTTTGTCATTGCACTGTGCCTCGGACTCGCCCCGCTGGCGGATGCGCAACGCACCAGTTTGAAGCCTGGCTGGAATATGTTCACGCCGCAGCAGGACGTCGAACTTGGGAAACGGGTGGCAATGGACGCGCAGAGGCAACTGGCACTTTGCAACGCTCCAAGAGTAGACGCTTACCTCACGGCACTGGGAATGAAGCTCGCCGCGAAGCTACCCACGCAGGGAGTGCAGTACCCGTTCGAATTTCATTGCGTGAATGACAAAGCCATCAATGCGTTTGCTTTGCCCGGCGGATACGTGTTTATAAACCGGGGGGCGATCGAAGCGGCCGACAATGAAGCGCAGCTTGCCGCGGTGATGGCGCACGAGGTGTCACACGTGGCGCTGCGCCACGGAACAAATCAGGCGACTAAGGCGGAAGCGGCGCAGGGAATCCTGGGGATTGCCGGCGGGCTTTTCGGGGATACGGTGGGCGGCGCGTTAATGACGCAGCTTGGCGCGTTCGCCGCGGGCGGCGTGCTGCTGCGATATTCGCGCACCGCGGAATCGCAAGCCGACATTATGGGGACGCAAGTTCTGTACGATTCGGGCTACGATCCGCGGGCGATGGCGCAATTTTTTGAGAAATTGGGGGCGGAGGCAAAAGGCAAACTGCCGGCAGAGTTTTTCTCGGATCATCCGAATCCGGAGCACCGCGTCGAGCGAGTGGATGAGGAGATCGAAAAGCTGGGGGGAACACCATCCAGCATGAAGAGGGATTCGGTGGAGTTTGAATCCGTGAAGCGCGAGGTGCTGGCGCTGCCCGTGGTGAAGAAGAACGTGCCCGTGGCCCCGGGAAACGCACCGTCCGCCAGCGGACCGCCGGCCGCGCCTTCGAGGAATTTGATTGCGTACCAGGGAACTTCGTACACGCTGAGCTATCCGGACAATTGGAGGAAATACGGCGACGGGAAAGACGTCTCGTTCGCGCCGGACCGGGGAATCGTGCAAGCGAATACAACGCAAGGTGCGCTGGCCTATGGGATGGAGGTCAGCGTGACCTCCTATGCGGGGGACGCGAACGCGGCAGACGCTCAGGAGACGGCGACGCAGCAGTTTATCGCCGGGTTGCAGAAGACGAATCCCAACATGCGCGTCACGAAGGAATCACAGCGCGTGCACTTGAATGGGCACCCGGGGCTGTCCACTTACTTGAGCAATGATTCGCCGGTGGGCGGACAGGAAACAGATTGGATCATCACCGTGCTGCGGCCGGAAGGATTGCTCGCGTTTATTTGCGTGGCTCCGCTGAATGCTTATGCCGGTTACGAGAAAACGTATTCAGCGATATTGGATACGGTGCGGTTTCCGCAGTAACCTCGCGAGGCAAGACAACCTCTTGTGATCATGAAAAAGATAGTTTAGCAAGAAGTGAGAGAATCGACGGAGTTGTGTGTGCGCGGGGTAATGGGCCAGTTTCCGATTAGCCGAGTAATCCGGGGTTAGCCCACCGTCAGAGATTGGCTTTAAAGACGCTGTGGTAAGATGCAGCGATTATGTCGTATCCACGTTATTCCGCAGCACATGGTGCGTTGTTCTTCGCTCTCGGTATCGGAGCGGCGTGTTTCTTCCTCTCCCTTTTTATGCTCATTTGGCTGGGATTTGCTACGGGAATTGAGCATCTAGAGATTTCGTTTGCGCCTGTGCCAAAGAAGTCGATGAGTTGGTGGGAGATAGTTAGCCTTCTTGTTAGCCTTGGATTGTCGATTTTTGCAGCGGAAATTGTTCTTCGTTCTTTAAAGAAAAACTCATCTAAGAAAACAGGCTAGTCGAGACCCCCCAACAGGAGCCAAATCCCGATAACCGCGATTACTCGACACTGGCTCAGCACTGCGCGGAGATGCGTCTGGAAACGTTCAACTTTGGAGTGGGATGAACAGGGTCACAATCAATCTGCGGAGTTGGACTTCACGGAGGGCTTCCAGCGCAGAACCGGCTTGCGGGCGGCGCCGACTTCATCGAGGCGGCGGACACGCGTGGTGTGCGGCGCGGTCTTCACAAGTTCGGGAGTGGCGGCGGATTCGGCGGCGATGGATTTCATGGCGTCGATGAAGAGGTCGCACTCTTCCTTGGATTCGGATTCGGTCGGCTCGATCATCAGCGCGCCGGGAACGATGAGCGGAAACGCGGTGGTATAGGGATGGAAGCCGTAGTCGATTAGCCGCTTGGCGATGTCCATGGTGTTCACGCCATTTTTCTTCTGGAGGGCGTCGCTGAAAACCACTTCGTGCATCGAGGGCAGCGAATAGGGAAGATCGTATGTTCCCTCGAGGTGTTTGCGGATGTAGTTCGCGTTGAGGACGGCGTCTTCCGTGGCTTGGCGCACTCCGGGACCATAAGCGAGGATGTAGGCGAGCGCACGCACCAGGACGCCGAAATTTCCCGAGAACGCTTTGACGCGGCCGATGGAGTCTGGGCGCACAGTTTCGAGTGCGAGCCGCCCGCCTTCTTTTTCCACCAAAATCGGCACCGGGCGGAACGGTTCGAGGAATTTTTTCATGGCGACTGGGCCGGCGCCGGGGCCGCCTCCGCCGTGAGGTGTCGAAAACGTCTTGTGCAGATTGAGGTGCATCACGTCCACGCCGAAATCGCCGGGGCGCGTCACACCGGTCAGCGCGTTCATGTTCGCTCCGTCCATGTAGAGCAGCGCGCCCTTGGCGTGGAGGATTTCCGCAATTCGGGGAATGTTTTGTTCGAAAATTCCGAGCGTGGAGGGATTCGTGATCATCAGCGCGGCGACATCGGATGTGACCTGATCGCGCAGCTTCTCGACGTCGATCTGCCCGTGCGATTCGGACTTGATGTTTTCCACTTCGTAGCCGGCAATCAAGGCCGTGGCGGGATTGGTGCCGTGCGCGGAGTCGGGGATGAGAACCTTTTTGCGAGGGGCACCCTTTTTTTCGTGGTAGGCGCGAATCAGGAGGAGTCCAGTGAGTTCTCCCTGCGCCCCGGCCGCGGGTTGCAGCGTGATGGCGTCCATGCCGGTGATTTCGAGCAAGCACTGTTCGAGCAGGCGCAGGATCTTGAAGCAGCCCTGCGACAAATCCTGCGGTTGATAGGGATGTTCGGTCGCAATGCCATCGAGCCGCGCGACAAATTCGTTGACGCGCGGGTTGTACTTCATGGTGCAGGAGCCCAGAGGATACATGCCTAGATCAATGGCGTAATTCCAGGTGGAAAGCCGCGTGAAATGCCGCAGCACTTCGATCTCGCTGACTTCGGGAAATCCTTCGACGCCTTCGCGGCGGTGATTTGCGCCAAGCGCCTTTGCCGGATCGACGGCAGGGACATCCAGCGGGGGTAGTTCGAACGCGCGCTTGCCGGGCGAGGATTTCTCGAAGATCAAGCCTTCGTTTTGGTTCGTGTGGCGGCTCGCTTTTTTGATTCGGTCGGTCATTTTTGCATCTTGCCTATAGGGGCGCAGCATGCTGCGCCCCTACAAAGCGATTCCTTCCGCTAGAGAGGCTGCTCCAACACGCGCCGCAGCGCAGTCGCGAATCGTTCGATTTCAGAACGCGTCGTTGTTTCCGTGACGCAGACCAGCGCGTGCTTGGTCAGCTCCGGATAGGCGGTGCCGAGGACGTACGGCCCGACAATTTTTTCGCGCATGAGTTGGGCGTTCACCAACTTCACAGAACGCGGCAACTCGACAGTGAATTCGTTGAAGAACGGAGCGGAGAAAGCGCGGCGCACGCCGGGAATTTTCTCTAGCTCGGCGAGAGCGAAGCGTGTCTTTGAAAGATTCTGCTGGGCCATTTCGCGCAAGCCCTCTTCGCCGAGGAGCGTGAGGTGCACGGTGACGGCCAGCGCGCAAAGCGCTTGATTGGTGCAAATATTCGAGGTTGCCTTTTCGCGGCGGATGTGTTGCTCGCGAGTGGCGAGCGTCAAGACGAATCCGCTACGGCCTTCGCTGTCGGTGGTTTGCCCCGCGAGACGTCCGGGCATTTGGCGGACGAATTTATCGCGTGAGGCAATCACACCGGCGAAAGGTCCGCCATAACTTGGCGGGAGACCGAAGCTCTGGCCTTCCATCGCGACAATATCCGCTTCGGCCGGCGGACGAAGCGCGCCGAGGGACACACCTTCGGTAATGGCGACAATCAACAAGGCGCCCGGCACGTGCGCGATATCCGCAAGAGCCGCCACCGGTTCGATCGCACCAAAAAAATTAGGCGACTGCACGACAACGGCCGCAACATCGTCTTTCAAGGCCGCGCGAAACACCGTGGCATCGAGCGTGCCGTCGGTGGCGTACGCGATTTCCTCGACCTGCAGGCCCGAGTTTTTAGCGTAGGTTTTCAGTACGTCGCGATATTCCGGATGCACGGAACGTGCGACCAGAATGCGGCGGCGGCCGGTCAGGCGCTCCGCCATCAGTACGGCTTCCGTTGTCGCGGTCGAGCCGTCATACATCGAAGCGTTTGCAACTTCTTGCCCGGTGAGCTGGCACATCAGCGTCTGAAATTCGAAGATGGCCTGGAGCGTGCCTTGCGAGATTTCGGCCTGATACGGCGTGTAGGAAGTGAGAAATTCGCCGCGTTGGAGAATGGCGTCGGTGATCACCGAGCGCAAGTGATTGTAAACGCCCGCGCCGAGAAAACTCGTATACCCGACGGAATTTTCCGCCGCGCGCTCTTTGAAATATTGAATGACCTCCGCTTCGGAGAATGGACCGGGAAGTTTGAGCGCATCGCGAAGGCGGTAGCGTTCGGGGATGCTGGAAAAAAGTTCTTCGATCGATTTCGCGCCGATGGCGGCGAGCATTTGCTGCCGCTCGGTGGGACTCTTCGGGAGGTAGCGCATCAGGCGGACGTTTCCTTGGCCTTGTCCGCGATGAAGGCCTCGTAGGCGGCCGCGTTCATCAGGCCGCTGATTTCCGCGGGATTCGCCAGCTTGATTTTGATGAGCCAGGCTGCGCCGTGCGGATCGGTATTGATAGTTTCCGGCTTATTCTGCAGGACGCTGTTGGCCTCCAGGACTTCGCCTGCCGCCGGCGCGTAAATTTCGCTGACCGCCTTCACGGATTCCACGGTGCCGAAAGATTTTCCGGTGGCCGTCTTGGCGCCCACCTTGGGAAGTTCGACGAAAACCACGTCGCCGAGTTCGTGCTGCGCGTAGTCCGTGATGCCGATGGTGGCGATGTCGCCCTTCACGTCAATCCATTCGTGCTCTTTCGTGTAGCGATACTGAGACGGATATGCCACGGGACCCCTCCTTGTTTCCTGCGTCAGACCGGTTTCGTTCCCTGCGGTGCAGCGGCTTTCTTCGCTCTCTTGTAAAACGGCGTTGGAACCACCTGAGCCTTGCACTTCTGAGCGCGAATTTCCACAAACAGACTCGTGCCTATCGCAGAAAGCGCCGGAGGCGCGTAGGCCAGCGCGATATTCTTGCCGAGCGTCGGAGAAGGCGAACCGCTCGTGACCACTCCGATTGGTTGGCCCGCTTCATTGCAAACGCGGTACTCGTCGCGCGCGATGCCGCGGTCAATCATCTCGAGGCCAACCAATGTGCGCGTCAAGCCCGCTGCTTTGGCGCGCTCGAGCGCGGCCCGGCCGATGAAATCGCCCTTCTCCATCTTGCAATAGCGGTCGAGGCCGGCTTCCCAGACGTTGATTTTGTCGCTGATTTCGTGGCCGTAGAGCGCCATCTTGGCTTCCAGGCGCAGGGTGTTGCGCGCGCCCAGTCCGCAGGGAACGATGCCGAACTCGCGGCCCGCTTCGATGACTTTGGCCCAGACCGCTTCGCTGGTCTCACGATCGCTCGGCACGTAGATTTCGAAGCCATCTTCGCCGGTGTAGCCCGTCCGGGCGATGAGAGTATTTTTCAGTCCGCAGACGGTGCCGTGGGTGAACCAGTAGTTCTTGATTCCAGCGAGATTTGCATCGGTGAGCTTTTGAACCACGTCCAGGGCACGCGGCCCCTGAATGGCGAGTTGCGTGTAGGCGTCGCTGAGATCTTCGACCATGCAATCAAACTCCCGCGTGTTCTGGCGCACCCAGGAGATGTCTTTTTCGCGAGTTCCGGCATTGATCACCAGCAGGTAATCGTCCGGGCCGAGACGGTGGACGATAACGTCGTCCACAAAGGTGCCTTCGGGATAGAGCATCGCGGAATAATGGGCTTGGCCAAGCGCAAGCAGGGAAGCGTCGTTCATGCTGATGTGCTGCACGGCGGCAAGCGGTCCGCCTGCCTGCGCAGGCAGGCCGGAAACTTTTCTGTTATGAATTCGAATGTCACCCATGTGACTGACATCGAACACGCCGACGTTGCCGCGAACGGCTTTGTGTTCCGCGATAAGGCCGCCGCTCGAGGGATACTCGACGGGCATATCCCAGCCGCCGAAATTGACCATTTTCGCGCCGAGGCGGCGATGCAAAGCGTTAAGCGGCGTCTTTCGAAGCTCGGTGATGGCGGGAGACGTGACGGATTCCATTCCAGGCGCTCAGGCAGAACGTGATACTAGCATGCACGCCGGGACGCGTCAAAAGAACCCGCAAAGCAGCGAAATAGATCCGCGGCGAATCAAATTCTGGGTGAGGGTAATCGGATCGCGATGGCTCGGTACGTCAGCCTTGCCGCTGCGTCCTGTGGTCAGGTAAAGTTTTTAAGGAGGCTGCCATGCCTATCGGTCCGGTTTTATGCGCCCAGTGCGACAGGATGGAGTCCGATTGCCAGTGCGAGAAGTACTGCACGATTTGCAAGGGGCAGCACAACATCCGGCTGTGCGCGGATGGATTGTACTATTGCCCCGATTGCCGGGAAGCCTGCGACGTCTCGGTCGCGAACACCCGTGGGAACTGAAACAAAGGGCATCCGCCTGCAAATCGATCCCGATCCGCGGCTGGCTGCCGCCGCCGGGGGTGCGGCGCGTTACCTTGGCGATGCAGCCGGACTCGAGAATCCGGGTCTTTCTCAACTAGAGGCCGCCACCGTAGCTGCCTGCATCGAGGCGTTTCGGCAGATTCACGCGGCTGAGCGGCATCTGGACGTGACACTCAAGCGTTTTGCCGATCGGATTGAAGTGGCATTGTGCCTCGAGGGCGGCAATGCGGCGAGCGGGAAGGCTCCACAGGGAATCGACACCGTGCAATTCGAAAAGCAAGGGAATTGCGCGATCACCCGCCTTACGAAGTACCTTGCGCCGAGCGTTCGGCGCACCTAGTCGGACGCGGGAAACTACATTTTCAGCGCGAAGGTGTTCCGCTTGATCAGCGAAGTCATCTGATCATCGTTGAGGGACATTTGCAGGATGGCGCGGTCGCCGGCCGGGGAGATCTGCGCGCGATCAAGCAGCTGGGCGAGATCGGGATTGTCCTGGCTGGCCTGATAACGCTTGTAGAGTAGTCCTGCCTGGAGCAATTGAGAAAGTGTGTTGGCATCCTCCGTCGAGCCGCACACCGCCTGGAATTTCCCATCGACGCTGCCGGTGGTATCAATGGTGATGATAAGGTTTTGCATGCGGTTGATGATTTTCGCGGCTTCCGGAAATTGCTCGACTTCGGGAGCCAACTGTCTCATCGCCAGCCGGGTATACGCGGGATTGAGCACCGCCCACACCACGGCGGTGCCGTTGGCTTCATTGATGAGCGGATAGAACTTGTCGTTACGCAGCAGCCCTTCTTCGCCGCCGAAGCGCACTTCGATCATTTTTTCGAGAACGGCGCGGTGGCCAAACGCGGCGGTGTTCGAATCGATAAAAAAGAAAAAGAGATCGTTCGGCCCGCTTCCGGTGCCGAAGGCATAAAGCGTGTAGCCGCGCGACTTGAACGTCGGGAGCTTCTGTTGTTTGAAGTAGTTCTCGGCAAGATCAGGACTGAAGCTGCCGAGGGCAACTCCGGCGACCTGTTCTCCGGTAGGCACGGCGCTTGATCCCGTGCCTTCGGTCTTGCCTGTGAGACCTTCCGCGACTAAGGCCCAGGCCAGCTCCTCGACCTGCGTATTGGGGTCGATACCCGCGGAGGCGAGGAATCTTTCGAATTGCCGGAAACGGTCGGGCAGCATCTGTTCCTGCAACTGCGGAAACCATTTCATGGTGCGGGCTTTTTTCAGATCGGCGTAAGCGAACTCTCCGACGTCTTTCGGGAAAAGCGCGATGATGTCCGGGCCTAGACGCCCGGCCCCATGCGCGGGCCTGGGCGCGGCAAACACCAGCGTGAATAGAACGGCAGCAGCCAGCAGCTTTTTGATCGATAACGAATTACCCATGCAAGGACTCCTATTTCCCAGACGCGAAAATTTTAGTGTTGGCCCCCTGTGGCGCGGGCCGCTCCATCCAGTCTACCTCGCAGCGCGTCGAGTTTCTGACGCATTACATGCGCGTACGCCTTATCCGTAATCCCGTCCAGATTGATCTCAACATTGGCCATCGCGCCCTTCGCTCCCGCGGCCGCCATCATTCGCCCTACGTGCAGGTCTGACTTCATGGATGCGGCGGCAATCTTTTCCAGTTGTCCCAGGCGCTCGTAGACCGTGATTGACTGCTCTGCCACTTCGAGAGGCACTTCGGCTGCGCCCTTCGTCGCTGTTTGAATGGCCTCTTCGCGCCGCTGCGATTCCTGTGCATCGCCCTGCGGCAATTTGAACGCCGCCATCACCGCATCATAGGAAGACGCGTCTCGGTCAATGGCCTCGGCCAGGCCATCGGCAGCGCAGCGGAGATCGTCGAGCGCCTCCGAAAGTTTATCCACATGCGCGGCTTGCGATTTCTTTTTGCGAGAGAGGCCCGCGACCATTTGCCCCAGCGACGCCGCAAGCGCTCCCGCGAACGCCGAAACACTTCCGCCTCCAGGCGTGGCCGTGGGGGCGGCTACCGCATCCAGAAACGGCCTCGCGAGTCCGGCCAGCTTTCCATTGCTTCCCGCGGTGTCCAGCGGAGCGCCACTGAGGGCCGCTTCCAGTTTATTTTCAAACACCTGCGCAGGCGAAAAGTTCTCGAATTGCAGAAAAAAGTCCGCGGCCATCTCGAGCGCTTTTTTGGGCACCAGACCGACGATTTCGCTGCCCACCGGCATCACGCCGTAGCGTTCGGCCTCGCGCTTCACCATTTCGTAGACGCGGTGCATCGGAGTCTGCTCGAAGTCGGTCAGGTTGATGGAGACTTGCGCGAGGTTTCTGGCTTTCAGTTCCACGCCCATGGACTTGACGTAACGCAGCCCGCCGGAGGAGAAGCGAATGGCCTTGGCAATCTTGTTGGCGATGGAAATATCGGAGGTGTTGAGATTCACGTTGTAGGCGATAAGAAATTTTCGCGCGCCCACCACCGTCACGCCGGCTGTGGGATGCAGTTTAGGCTCGCCCACGTCCGGTTGACGGTCATGATTGTGTTTCATCTCCGCGCGCAGGCCCTCAAATTGCCCGCGTCTCACATTTTCGAGATTTATGCGATCGGGACGCTGAGCGGCAGCTTCGTAGAAAAAGACCGGGATGCGGTAGCGCTTCCAGAGTTCGTTGCCAACGCGCCTGGCCAGAGCGACGCAATCCTCGAGGGTCACGCCTTCGATCGGGATGAAGGGCACAACGTCCGTGGCACCGACGCGTGGATGCGCGCCGGTGTGCTTGGTCATGTCGATGAGTTCCAAGGCCTTGCCTGCGCCTAGAATCGCGGCTTCCCCCACTGCATCGGGATCACCGGCGAGCGTGATGACGCAGCGGTTGTGGTCGGCGTCCATCTCGCGGTCGAGGACGTAGACTCCGGGCACGGCGCTCATCGTGGCGACCAGCGCGTCCACTTTTGTCGGGTCTCGCCCCTCCGAAAAATTTGGAACACACTCAATCAGTCGTTTCATTCCGTCCGCTGCTCCGAAGCCTCATTGTCTATGATAGGTGATTTTGTTGCCGCCAGCTACAAAGCGCCTGGTGGAAATCTAGCGAACACCTCCAAGCCGGTATTTGTGGTCCAGATTCTCGTCCTCAACCGCGGAAAACAACTTCAGAACTCCAATGTAGAGGAAGGTGCCACCACGGCAGGTGATAGCCCAGACTGAATAAGAGTATTGAGCTACTGATGGGGCTACGGAGTCACGGTCAGAGTGATCGTGCTAGATTTTACGGCCGCCACCGCGTTCGATTTCGCCTTAATATCACGCTCGGTTATTAGATCAGACCGTAGCACTTGAACGGAGTACGTGCCGGGCTGGCTTAGATCGTACTCCTGGCTCAAATTTATGGTTTCTTTGAACGTCTCACCTGGTTTTAAGGGGTAACGCCCCGTAAAAACGCTTCCTGACCAAGGCTGGCGGTTTGGGTCCGTACCGTGAACTTTTCGTCCGTGGGGAGTTTCCTGGACGGGATCGCCTTTGCTATCGCGGATCGCGATATCGAGGTTCCGACCCGGCTTGCCAGTCGTCACGACATGGTAAATAATCTGATCCGAGATATTCTTCACTATGATACTCAGCTTCACTTCCGAACCAGCCTTTACCACGCTGGGCAATGCGGCAATATTGATTGTGTAGGACGATTCATTCGGCTGCGTGATTTGAGCGGTACTATTTCCCGCGAGAGCAGGCAGCGCGAACATTAAGACTGAGAGAATTTTCATGCTACTCCTCACTTGCTTAGGGTCGTGCTAGTCCCCTGCGGATACGAATTGCTCTGCGAGGAATGTTCCGAAGGAATGACTTCGCCTCGCTTCAGAGTTTTCCAGTAAGTGTTCACGCCAAAGTAGTACGGGATTTCCCGATAGTCGGCAACGTCGAAGATCGCGAGGTCGGCTTGCTTGCCTACTTCGAGCGACCCGATCGTTTTTTCCCGCTGCAGGGCGTAAGCGCCGTTGATTGTCGCCGCGGTGATGGCTTCAGCCGGTGTCATGCGGAGTTGTGAACATGCGAGAGACAAAATCATCGGCATGCTCACAGTCGGACTGGTGCCGGGGTTGTAGTCCGTTGCCAGGGCGACGATGGCGCCTGCTTCGATCAAGTCACGCGCTGGGGCGTAGCGCTTCAACCCCAAATGAAAATCGCAGCCGGGAAGAAGCGTTGCCACCGTTTTCGACTTCGCCAGCGCCCGAATGTCGGCGCGGTTCACGTGTTCGAGATGATCGCAGCTCACTGCTCCCAGTTGCACTGCGAGCTGTGTCGCACCGGTTCGTGAAAGCTGCTCAGCGTGAAGCCGCGGCGACATACCCCACTGCCGTCCGGCTTGCAGTATTCGCTTGGACTGTTCCACCGTGAACGCGCCGCGGTCGCAAAATACATCGCAAAATTCGGCCAGCCGGGCTTCTCCAATCTCCGGAATTATTGTTTCCGTAAGCAAGCTTATGTAACGCTCGGCACCATTGGGCTTATTCCGGTACTCGGCAGGTACCGTATGTGCCCCTAGGAATGTTGACGCAATCTCAATCCGTTGCAGTGCCTGCAAGCGTTTGTGAAGTCCCAGGATCGTCAGCTCACTTGTTAGGTCGAGCCCGTAACCACTCTTTGCCTCAAGCGTCGTCGTACCGTACGCAGCGAACTTCTTAAGCGCTGACAGTGCCCGTAGTTCGAGGGCCTCCGTCGTCGCCGCGCGCAGCTTTTTCACGGAATTCAGGATTCCGCCGCCCTTGCGCGCAATCTCTTCATAGGATGCGCCCGCAATTTTTAGCTCGTATTCTTCGGCGCGGCTGGCGGCATGAATCAAATGCGTATGCGAATCCACGAACCCGGGCAGGATTACCCGTTCCCCGACGTCGAGTAGCTCGGCATCACGCGCCTCCGGCAGGGATTCAACCTGCGCACGCGCCCCCACTTCCGCGATCGTGCCATCGCGCACCAGCAGCGCGCCATCCTTGATAATTCCCAGATTGGAAAGGGCTGCGCCGCGCCGCGGACCGCGGCCTCGCAGCGTGATGAGCTGTGATGCGCCAATGATAAGTAGTGGGGAGGACACTCGATTGGGTTCCGACTGTTCACAACATCGGAATCTTAATGCGGGTTTTCTTGGCAAACTCAATTGCTTCGGGGTAGCCGGCGTCCACATGGCGCGCGACTCCCATCCCCGGATCGTTCGTCAAGACTCTCTCGATGCGCACAGCCATTTCCTTTGTTCCATCGGCAACGGTTACCTGGCCGGCGTGTTGCGAGTAACCGATGCCGACGCCGCCGCCGTTGTGAATAGAAACCCACGAAGCGCCGCTGGCGGTATTGATCAACGCGTTCAAGAGGGCCCAGTCCGCCACGGCATCTGATCCGTCCAGCATCGATTCCGTCTCGCGAAACGGTGAAGCCACCGAGCCGCAATCGAGATGGTCACGCCCAATCACGATGGGCGCCTTTAACTCTCCGCGCGCGACCAGGTCATTTAGGCGCAATCCGAATTTGTCGCGTTCCCCATACCCGAGCCAGCAAATCCGTGAAGGCAGCCCCTGAAACTTCACGCGCTTCTGCGCCAGCTTGATCCAGCGCGCGAGATGCTCATCGTGCGGGAACATCTCGAGAACCAGCTGATCCGTCCGCGCGATATCCGATGCTTCGCCCGAAAGCGCCGCCCAGCGGAACGGCCCTTTGCCTTCGCAGAAGAGCGGCCGAATGTACGCGGGCACAAATCCCGGAAAGTCATAGGCGTTCTTCACGCCCTGTTCGTAGGCAAACGTTCGAATATTGTTTCCGTAGTCGAACGTCATCGCGCCTAGCTTCTGCAGTTCCAGCATTCCTTGAACGTGCAGCGCCATCGCAGCCAGAGAGCGTTTCTTGTACTCCTCACTGTCATTTGCTCGCAGCTCCATCGCGGCTGAAAGCGGCATACCGTTGGGGACGTATCCCCCGATGGGATCATGCGCGCTGGTTTGGTCGGTCAGCAGATCGGGTACCACGCCGCGCTTTGCCATCTCGGGGATCACGTCTGCACAATTGCCTACCAGCCCGACCGAAGTAGCTTCAGCCTTACGCACCGCATTTTTCAGGATGCGCAGCGCTTCGTCGAGCGAAGTCACCATCACGTCGCAATAGCCGGCCTTCACACGGCGCTTGATGCGTTCCGGATCAACGTCGATTCCCAGGAAGGCCGCGCCATTCATGGTGGCAGCCATGGGCTGCGCGCCTCCCATGCCGCCCATGCCGCCGCTCGCCACCAGTTTTCCAGCGAGGCTGCCGCCGAAATGTTTCCTGGCGGCCGCTGCAAATGTTTCGAACGTGCCCTGCAAAATCCCCTGTGTGCCGATGTAAATCCAGCTTCCCGCGGTCATCTGGCCATACATCATCAAGCCCGCGCGGTCGAGTTCGTGGAAGCGGTCCCAATTATTCCAGTGGCCCACGAGATTCGAATTGCAGAGGAGCACGCGGGGCGCGTATTCATGCGTGCGAAAAACCGCGACCGGCTTTCCGGATTGCACCAGCAAAGTTTCGTCCGCCTCAAGCGCTCTCAATGACTTTACGATAGCGTGAAAACATTCCCAGTTCCGGGCCGCTTTACCGGTTCCACCATAGACAACCAGATCCTCCGGCTTCTCGGCGACTTCCGGGTCGAGATTGTTCATCAACATGCGTAGCGCGGCTTCTTGTTGCCAGCCTTTGCAGGAAATCTGCGTCCCCCGCGGCGCGCGGAACGGCCCTTTGGACAAACTGGTCTCGTTCACTGTTCCCGATGTAATCGCGCTCATGAAGAATGTCCCTGCCGTTTATGGTATCGCAGGGTTCCGCGTTTTGCACGATGGTCTGGCCCGCGGCCTCCGGACGGATTGCACCTTGCGAATCCATGCGGTACAGTCAAATTTCTCATGGACTACGGCACCCTTCCCGGTCGATTCCTTAACACGGTCGACTGCACCCCCAATCCGCGCGCCCAGATGGCGCGCCGTGCAAACCTTTGGGACTCCATTTCCTCCGAAGAATTTCTCCGCCGCGTCGCCGGCCTTTCCACCGCATTTGTCGAATTGGGAGTGAAACCCGGGGACAGAGTCTGCCTGTTTGCGACGAATCGTCCGGAGTGGCACACCGCAGACTTCGCGATCAGTGGCGCGGGCAGCGTCACCGTGCCCATTTATTTCAACGAATCTCCGGAGCGCATGACGTATATCTTGAACCATTGCGGCGCGAAAGTGATTTTTGCCTCCGGCGCAGCGCAATTGAAGAAGCTGCTTGCAATTCGCTCGCAAACACCCGAGCTGGACCAGATCATCGTCGCGGACGCTGGCGCTGATGTGCCCGCGGAATGCTTGCGATATGAAACGCTGATCGCTTCCGCCGGCGGTGCGGATGTATCATCCTACCGTATGCGGGCCTCGCAGGTTTTGCCGGGTCAACTTGCGTCCATCATTTACACCTCGGGCACGACCGGTGAGCCGAAAGGCGTGATGCTCACCCATGCGAACTTTTGCTCCAACGTAGTCGACTCCAACGACGGGGTCGAGTTTCGGCCCGGCGAAGACATCTCCCTCTCGTTTCTTCCCCTCGCTCACGTCTATGGCCGCATGCTGGATTACGTCGAGATTTTCAACGGCATCACCATTGCTTACGTCGAGGCCGTGGAAATGGTGGCGCAGGCGCTGCTGGAGCTGCATCCCACGATACTTGCCGCGGTGCCCCGAGTTTTCGAAAAAATCTACGTGAAAGTTATGGAGCAGGGCAGCAAGAACACCAGCCTCAAACGCAAGATTTTTGATTGGGCCATGGAAGTCGCAAAACAATCCTGGGCGTGGCGTTCTGGCGAAGGCAGCGCGAACCCCGGCGTGAAGTTGCAATGGCTGATTGCCGACAAGCTGGTCTATTCGAAGATTCGCCAGGGGACCGGCGGGAAATTGCGAATTGTTTTCTCCGGCGGGGCACCGCTTTCCAAAGATCTCGCCGAGTTTTTCTGGGCGGTGGGGATTCCCATCTTTCAAGGTTACGGTTTGACGGAAACGTCGCCGGTCCTGACCACAAATTACCCAAAAAACCGTGTGGGCAGCGCGGGACGCCCGATTCGCAACGTTCAATTGAAAATTGCCGAGGACGGCGAGATTCTCGCCAAAGGGCCCTGCGTCATGCAGGGTTATTACAAGAGCCCGGAGGCTACGCGCGAAGTGATTACGGAGGACGGATGGTTCCGCACCGGCGATATCGGCTATCTCGACAAGGACAACTATCTTTTCATCACCGACCGGAAGAAGGATCTGATCAAGACCGCCGCGGGAAAATTTGTCGCTCCGCAACCGATCGAAAATGCGCTTAAGACGAGCCCTTATATCCTGAATGCCATGGTGCTGGGCGACCGCCGGAAGTTTATCGTCGCGCTGCTCGTTCCGAATGTCACGACGGTTTCGGCCAAGGCCGCGGAGCAGGGAATCAAGTTTGCTTCGAACGCTGAACTTTCTGCCCACCCCTGGGTTCACACGCTCATCGAGGGTGAAGTGAAGCGTCTAACCGCAAATCTCGCGCAGTACGAATCGATCAAACGGTTCGCACTGCTCCCCGAAGATTTTACCTTTGACAACGGCGCCCTTACTTTTACCCTCAAGCTCAAGCGGCGCGTGGTCGAGAAACAATTTCAAGATGTGATCGAGCGGCTTTATGCCGACGTCGCTGAGCCGCGCCCTATCTTTCAGGACTAAACTCGAGTAGAGGTCAAGCATGTCAGACGAACTGGTTATCGCGGGCCGCCCGTTCAAATCCCGCTTGATTGTCGGCACGGGCAAATATCGCAGC
>Ga0207137_1118_pt1 | contig 18195 bp, 17 predicted proteins | sample Alteio_BWMinHeat_9_FD_153572 | JGI IMG/M metagenome (GOLD analysis project Ga0207137, IMG submission 153572) | Enriched cells from forest soil in Barre Woods Harvard Forest LTER site, Petersham, Massachusetts, United States -... | ecosystem: Environmental > Terrestrial > Soil > Temperate forest >...
CGCCTTTGATCGCACTGTCGCTGGCCAGGATCACACAGCGTTTACCTGCCACCACGCCTATGCCGGTGACCGACCCGCCCCCCAGCACGGCATTCTTGCCGTCATCGTCGTGCATATTCAAGCCGGCCAACCGGCTTAGTTCCAGGAAGGGTGTGCCGCGGTCCAGCAGGCGCGCGATGCGTTCGCGCGGCAGCAATTGTCCGCGTTCTTCAAATCTGCTGCGCTTGGATGAAGACTCGTCCAGGACCTTCTGTTGTAGTCCCTGTACGAGAGCGAGCTTCTCGCGCATTTTTTCCGCATTGCGGGCAAAGGCAGGGGACTTCGTATTCAGGTTGGAGTCAAGCGTGGGCATGCTTGAACCCCCTGGTTGGGTGCAGTGCCGGGCGCGGCCACAGTACAGCGAGTTCAGAGGGCTTCATTCCATGCTCCTAATCAGGATTACAGGATTGCAGGATTGCAGGATTGTGGGAACAGCAGCTTGTGTATATAGCATACTTCGGTTGATTCTAGAGGTGCCTTCCGTTAACGTCAATTGTTTCTACTATAGGTTAGTATTGTTGCTCTAAAGGGAGGCATGCTACATTCGCGCTACCGATAATATCTATGATGGAGTGAAGATGGATCTAGTAGCATGCACCGAAGCGATACGCGTTAAAGTAGGCGACGACAGCGGCTTGAACGCCACCCTGAAATTCGACTGCGGTAGCGACGGCGCCGTTTTTGTGGACGCCCTGGCTGCCCCGAATACGGTTGGTAACGAAAATAAAGAGGCCGGCTGCACTATTTCGATATCCCTGGATAACTTGGGCGCACTGCTCAAAGGCGAGCTCAATCCCATGAACGCCTTCATGATGGGCAAGTTCAAGGTGTCGGGCGATATGAGCGTTGCCATGCGTCTGCAAAAAGTAGTCTAAGGACTTATCCATGCCTGGGCGCCGCAAGACCAGCGTCAGTACTGCGGCAGACCTGTCCGTAGCAGGCGGGCTCGCGTCTGCTGAGCCCGAGGCCCAGGCATTTGTCGACTCCCATCGCGACGACGATACCTCGCAATTGTTCGGCATCAACGAACTGTGCGAAGAATTCGGCATATCCCAGCGTACATTGCGGTTTTACGAAGACAAAGAATTAATTACGCCGCGCCGCATCAACAATACCCGCGTCTATACCCGGCGCGATCGCGCACGGCTGGCCCTGATCCTGCGCGCAAAATCCATAGGCTCGCCCTTGTCGGAGATTAAGCATTACCTGGACTTGTACGGCGCGCACGGAGAGGGGCGCAGCAAGCAACTCAGCTATGTAGTGGAACGCACCGACCAGACCATACGCGAGCTGGAACAGAAGCGCACGCAGATAGACAAGACCCTGGCTGAATTGCGGCTGATTAACAGCATCAGCCGCAAGCAGCTGGACGAGCGCAAACGCAACAGCCATCACGAATGAGGGCGGGCGGAGCTAATCCGCACCTCGTTTCTCGCAATTTTCTTTTTTTACAACAGCCTATTGACCCTGACGTTAGGTCAGGCTTTATAGTGTCTGGAGTTTAACAAAATCCATAAAACTTACCATGCGGCTGAAAATTGGCGAACTGGCCAAGCGTGCCGGCTTGACCGTGCGCACCCTGCATCACTACGACAAGATAGGACTGCTGAAGCCGTCGGCACGTTCAGACTCTGGCTATCGCTTGTACGACGGTGACGATATTGCTCGCTTATACCGGGTACAGGCCTTGCGCCGCCTGGATTTGTCGCTGGCCGACATTGCCCAGCTTCTGAAGGGGGCAAGCAGCGACTTGCACGGTGTGATCGAGCAGCAGATCGTCGGGCTGGAGCGGCAGATAGCGCAGGCGGTCGAATTGCGCGACCGCTTGCGCAGCCTGTCCAAGCAATTGCGCGAGGAGCGCGAACCCAGCCTGGACTATTGGCTGACTACCCTGGAAATGATGAGCATGTATGGCAAGTACTTCACTGCGGCGGAGATCGAAGGATTACGCCGGCGCAAGGAGGCCGGTGCAGGTAATTCCGGCTTGGTGATGCAGCCCATCGTAGTCAAGATGCGCGCCTTGATGGATGGCGGAATGTCGCCGCGCTCGCCGCAGGCGCAAGAGCTGGCCAAGCGCTGGCAGCAGATCATGCGTGGCGTGATGGGCGAAGACCCGCGTATGTTCGTGAAGCTGGAGAATATGCACAGAAACGAACCTTCGGTGCAATCCCTGACCGGAGTTGACGGCGAGATGATCGACTATGTCACCGCGGCGCTCGTTGAAATCCAGTACGGAATTTTTGCGCAATATCTGACTGAAGAAGAATTGAAGGATTTTCGCACTGCCCACACCAGGAATGCCAAGCAGTGGATAGTCGTATTTGCCACCGCCAGGCAGTACATGGAGCAAGCGGTGGCGCCGGAACACCCGGATGCCCAAGCGCTGGCGCAGCGATGGATAGCGCTGGGTGCAGAAACCTGGGGAGGCGATCCGGCGACCGTGGCCAAGGTAAGGAAGATATATGACGAGCGGCCCGAGCTGGGCGCCAGCAGCGGCATGACGCCGGAGATGCGCGCCTATATGCAACAGGCGGCCGCGCAGTTGAAACGTGAAGAGAATCCCAAGGAGGGGCAACATGTCTGAACAAGCATTGGAAAAAACAATGGGCGACACCGGAATGGCGCAGAAGAAGACTGCGCGTTCTGCCCTGTTTGAAGACCGCAATTTCCGCTGGATGATGGCGGGAGGCGTCATCTCTATGCTGGGCGACCAATTTACCTTGATCGCCTTGCCATGGCTGGTCTTGCAAATGACGGGCGACACCCTGATTCTGGGCGCAGTGCTGGCGCTGATAGGCGTTCCGCGCGCTGTGTTCATACTGCTAGGCGGTGCCCTGGTGGACCGCTATTCGCCAAAGAAAGTACTGATGTGGACCAAGCACGTCAATACCGTCTTGCTAGGCTTGCTGGCCCTGCTGGTGCTGAGCAATACCCTGCAGCTATGGATGGTGTATGCGCTTGCCCTGGGCTTGGGGTTTTCCACCGCTTTCAGCATACCTTCCGGTTCAGCGATGCTGCCGAGGGTAGTGGCAGGTCCGCTATTGCAGCCGGCCAACGGCATTCTGCTCGGGGTGCGTCAACTAACGATGTTCGCCGGGCCGCTTTTGGCCGGCTTGCTGATCGCCTTGTTTGGCGATGGTGGACAGGGAGCAGTCAGCAGTGCCAAGGGATTGGGTGCGGCTTTCTTGTTTGATGCCTGCAGTTTTGCCTTGTCTGCCTGGACCTTGTCCAAGGTGAGCTTGCGGACCTTGCCAGCCGCCGACGCAAAGTCGCTGGGACATAAGCCAAAATTGCTGCAGGCGGTGGTGCAGGGATTGCGTTACTGCTGGAACGATAAGGAGTTGCGTACCTGCTTCCTGTATTGGGCCGCCATCGCTTTTTTTATCAGCGGCCCCATACAGGTGGCAATGCCGGTGTTGGCCGGCCGCATCCACGGCGGCGCCGCCGCGCTCGGCATGCTGGCTGGTGCACACGGTGCCGGTACCTTGCTGGGGATGGCGCTGTCCGGCATCAAGCCGCGGCTGCGCCTGGGGAGCCTGGGAGGTACGATTCTGCTGGTCGATGCCGTGGTGGGTATATTGTTCATTCCCTTGGGCTTGATCAATTCCACCTGGCAGGGTAGCGCCATCTTGCTGGCCATAGGCATACTCGGCGGTTTTCTCCACGTCGCGGTATTTACTTGGATGCAAAGGCGGGTTCCACCGGAAATGATAGGCCGCACCATGAGCATTTTCATGTTCATCTTCATGGGAATTGCGCCGCTTTCGGCCGCGGTGACCGGATGGGTGATGCGTAATTTGCAGGTGGCACAGGTTTTTGCTGCCAGCGGTGCGATGCTGATCGTGATCGTGCTGTGTGCTTTGCTGGCGTCGCCTATGCGCCGTGTACAAGATATGCAAGGGCAGGCGGGCGCTCGATAGACGCAGGCTATGGGGCTGTGTGCCAGCAGGAGGAGCTAGACACCAGCGCCTGGAGGCAACCCAGACGCTCCCTGTTTGGTGGGCTCAGCCTCCTAGCGACACCCCGCCTATTGCAAGTGCTGACGTGCCGTCGGGATAGAGCGCGTCAAAGCAGCGTGTGCATTGATCGCAAAACAGATGCGAGCGTTTAACATGGCGGAAACGCAATATGAGCTGTAATGCAATACCAGGACAATATGGGCAGTTTTCACGCATTTTGCCGGCTGGTGTGACTTCCTCAGACAAATAACCTTGCTCCAACAAGACGCCGTCGACGACGTCTCTTGGGTCCAGTTCTATCAAGGTGAAGAAGGGCGCCCGCTTTTCTCTCCTTTCCGTATAGTACTGGTCGGTGGAGTGGCGTTTCAAAAGTTCAGCAGCGATCATCTCTTGCTCCCTCGTGACAACAATATACTCTCGGCGTGCCGTGACCCCGGACTTTCAATCTAGTAAAAATCACCCCGAAAAACAAGCCCATCTCGCTTGAAATTAGTTTGTATCACGGGTAGTTTCTATAGGAAAATGTTCGAGATGAGTACCAAGCGCCCACCATTTACCGTCACCATTCTCGGCAAAGACCTGCGTTTTGTCGCTGCTTCGACCAGCAGCTTGCTGGAAGCCGCTCGCGCCGGCGGCATCGTTTTGCCTAGCTCTTGTCGCAATGGCACTTGCCGAACTTGCCTGTGTATTGTGCGGGAAGGCAGGGTCGGGTACCGGATAGCATGGCCCGGCCTGTCCCGGGAAGAGAAGGCCGTGGGCTACATCTTGCCCTGCGTCGCGTATGCGGAGTCCGACCTGGTGCTGGATGCACCTGCCGCGAGCAGGGTGCTGCCGGTTGGCTAGCCCGGCAGCTTGGCCTTATCTACGGTCCTTGACCAAGCCAGCCATCCGGGCTTCAAACTCGGCAAAACGCTGGTCCAAGAGTTTCAGCTGGCGCTGCTTGTCGGCGGCGTCCAGAAAGGAATACCGCAGGCTGTTATATACAGTCGCCTTCAACTCTGCATAGCTGGGTTTGTAACGGCTGGCGTATAGCAGATATTCGTTGCTCAGTGTGGAACGTGATACGCCCGCGTCGTCGGTCGCGATCACGAAGGGCACGCCGTGCGACTTGTAGGTCAGGAGCGGATGCGCTTCATTTTTGACGCCGAGTATGAAGGCATTGCTGCTCAGGTTGACTTCGACCGCGACTTGTTTTTGTTTCATGGCGGCCATCAAGGCATAGGCGTTCTGCTCGTAGCCGATATCGATACCGTGGCCGATACGCTGTGCGCCGGCAATCTGTATTGCTTGTGCAATATGGTTGTCCAATCCATCCGGCGGCACCATGCCCAAGGTCAGCTCACCGGCATGCAGGGCCAATTTCACGTCCGGGAAGCGCTGCTTCAGGAAACGGAACATTTTCATGTGCAAGCCATAGTCGCGCATGGCGACGACACCGTTTTCTGGGCCGACGATATTCACGCCGACGATCAGCTTGCTGGCGTGTGCCGAGGCGAAGGACGAGTACAGGCTGGCAAATACGCGCGACGGCGCAAAGCCGCGCACCACGTAGGTTTGGTAGCGCATGGTGAAATCGGCGTCGTCTATGCCCGCCGCCGTTTCGTCGACCATTTTGACGTAGCTGGAAATTTTTTCAGCTATGGCGGGGTCGCTCGCCAAGGCGTTATAGTAGGCCAGCAAGGCCTGCTCTACCTGCTGGTCGCTGGAATCGGGGCCCAGGCTATCCAGGCTGGCATTCAAGCCGGCGATGGCGACATGGGGCCCGCTCTTGAACATGGTTTCCAGGTATTGCACATTCTCGGCCTTGGCCCTGTCCTTCAGCCATTGGAAACCTTCATGCGCGTACTCGTCGGAGATGGGGCCGAAATAGCCGAAGGTATCGAAGAATTGCTGGTCCGGCGGTGGTTGTTCCGTCGTGTGATTGTCATAGTCCTTGTCGGACCAGTGCTGCAGCAGTGCCCGGTAAAAACCATTGTCCTGTTTTACTTCATCCGCGGTGATGCACAAGTTCTTGGCAGGCGGCGGCAAGTCGGCTTTGACCTCTATCCTGTATTTTTGCACCTTGAGCTCGGCATTGTCGTCGCGGTAGATACAATAATTCTTTCTGCCCACCCAGTCCAGGTAGGTTTCTGCATAGATGGCGCCGGAATAGTGATGGTGCAAATCGCCACCCTTGGGCAAGGCAGTCAGGAATTGGTTCAGCTCGGCCAGGCCAGGGGCCGCGCCTGTAATCAGCCTGGCATAGTATTGGCCGGTGGCAGCCGTATTTTGTGCTGCGTTGGTGGTCGCGACAGGTTTGGCAAGCGCGCCTGCGGATGCTGTCAGTACGGCACAAGCCAGCAGGGTGAGGGCGGGTGATTTCATTTTTATTCTCATTTCACAAAAAACGTATTCTAATACGCCTTTTGTGAAACCGAATTACTCAACCTGGAAATCCCCGGGTAAGGATGACGCAGGTGTCAGGACTCACGACTCAGGACTCAGGCCTTGGGTTCTTCCTCTTCCGGTTTGGGTTCTTCCACCATGCTAAAGCCGCTGCCGGCGGCGCTGCCTTGCAGGGGGCGCGTGCTTTTTAGCTTGATTTGCAAACGCAGTTCATTGGCCGAATCGGCGTTACGTATCGCTTCTTCGTAGCTGATGTGGCGCTTGTTGTACAGGTCGAACAGCGCCTGGTCGAAAGTGCACATGCCCAGTTCGCGCGACTTGGCCATGATTTCCTTGATCGACTGGAACTGGCCCTTGAAGATCATTTCCGCGACGGTAGGAGTATTGAGCAGGATTTCTATGGCCGCCTTGCGCCCGGCGCCGTCTTCGGTCTTGACCAGGCGCTGGGAAATAATGGCGCGCAAGTTGGACGACAAGTCCATCAGCAGCTGGTTGCGCCTTTCTTCCGGGAAGAAGTTGATGATGCGGTCTATTGTCTGGTTGGAGCTATTTGCATGCAGGGTGCCCAGACACAAATGCCCGGTTTCGGCGAAGGCAATCGCATGCTCCATCGTCTCGGTATCGCGTATCTCGCCTATCAGTATCACGTCGGGCGCCTGGCGCAAGGTATTCTTCAAGGCATGGTGCCAGCTATGGGTATCGACACCGACCTCGCGATGGGTGACCAGACAGCCCTTGTTTTTGTGCACATACTCGACAGGATCTTCCACCGTGATGATATGGCCCGCAGAATTGCTGTTGCGGTAGTCTATCATGGCCGCCAGCGTGGTCGATTTGCCCGAGCCCGTGCCGCCTACCACCAGCACCAGGCCGCGCTTGGTCATGATCACGTCTTTCAAGGTGTCGGGCAGGGCTAGTTTCTCAAAGGTCGGAATCTCCGACGCGATGGTGCGGATGACCATGCCGGTTTGCTGCTGCTGCACAAAGACGTTGACGCGAAAGCGGCACACGTTGGGCAGGGAAATGGCAAAGTTGCATTCCATCTCTGCTTCGAATTCGGCACGCTGTTTGTCGTTCATCAAGCTATGCGCGAGCATGAGCGTGACTTCTCCGCTGAGTTTTTGCTGGCTCAGTGCCTTCATGGCGCCGTGCGACTTCATGCTGGGAGGAAAATCCGCCGCAATAAACAAGTCGGAGCCGCCCAGCTTGTGCATTGCCGTCAGCAATTGATGCATATAAGCACGTGCTTCTTCGGGGCCGAACGCAGACATTGCAACTCCTTAGGTGATTGCGTGATTACTGTAGGCGCAAGTATGAATAGGCTGACTTTCTTGCTGCATCGTACGGTTTTCTTACTCGAATGTGCCGGTGATGAAGTGAATATTCTATATCGGTTTGGATGCAATGCAAGGCTATGCTGAGCTTGCACCTTAACGCGAAGGCGAGTGCGCAATGCCCAGATTCTTGATGAGGGGCAGGATATCCCTGAATTGCGGGTGCGCGCTGGAGCGCAGCCATTCAAAGATCAGCATTTCACAAGTCACTATTTCTGCCCCGGCCGATCGTGCCCGTTCTATTGCCGCCGCTTTGTTGAAATTCTGCCTGGATCCTATGGCGTCGGCGACCAGCTTGACGCGCCTCTGTCTGTGCCTTAGACCCAACACGGTTTGCAGCACGCACACGTGCGCCTCGCATCCCAGCACCACGATCTCGTCTCGTTCCGGGGCCAGGGCAGCCAAAAAAGCGGGTTCGGCACAAGCGTCGAAATCGTCTTTCTCAATCGACTGCTCAACCATCGCTTCCACAGCTGGGACGGTGCGGCCCAGCCTCAAGGGCTGCTGACTAGTGCCTAGAATAGGGATGGTAAGCAACTTCGCCACTTGCGCCAGGGTCAGCGCCCGCCGTAGGACTTCGTCGCCGTCCGCAATCACCGGCATGAGCTTTTCTTGCATGTCGATGACGATGAGCGCTGTACGGGATGCCTCGCTGAGATAATGCATGATTAAGCCTGCCTGATAGATCGTTGATGCAGCGAATATATCATTCAACGTCAGAATTTCCATTTGCGTTGCATGGATAATAATTTCATGGCAGGATGGCAAGTCGCGTTTCGGCGAGATCGGGATATCGTCAAAAAAGGGACAATATGACGCAAAAAGGAATGGGTGCATTGCTCGCTATTTGCCTGGCTGGCTTGTGGCTAGTGCAGATCACGCCAGCGAACGCTGCGGATAACGACAGCAACGGCCTGCAGCAAGTCGTCGAATCCTATCGAAAGCAGGGCTATACGGTGAAGTCCGTCACCCCGATTTTCGGCCAGCTTCTGATGATGGGATTTCCGCAAGGCTTTAAATCTGTTTTTGAAAACACGAGCGGACCTCAATATATCCGTGAAGCTGTTCTGGATGGGGAGAATGAAAAGAAATGGACGCAAATGATTACGATCACTGGCGTCAAGGGCCTGGCCTCGAATCCCAATGCATCCCCAAAAAAATTTGCTGAGGGTATGGCAGGCGGCTTTCAGCGTGCCTGCCCCACTACTTTCAGTGCCGCGGCTGTCCTGGACGGTAAGCTTGGTACTAACGATGCCTTTGTGGCCGTGATGAGTTGCGGAACGTCGCCGACCACCAACGGATCGACAAGCGAGACCGCTCTGGTTGCGGTGATCAAAGGCGAGAGCGACTATTACACCGTGCAATGGGCAGAGCGGGCCGAGCCATCGAATACGCCTATCGCAATCGACTCCAAGAAGTGGGTAGAGAAATTGAACCTGCTCGCTCCCATTAAGCTTTGTCCTATCGTTCCGGGTGAGCCGTCTCCCTACTTGAGTTGCGCAGCTGCCAAATAAAAAAATGGTGCTTTGTGCTGCACTGGTAATTCCATGCGGGACGGCGTAGCACTCTTGTGCTCTTTGTTCTGCCTGATTGTATGCTGCTACCGGCCTTCCTATGCGGGGGGGGGCTGGCCGTTTCCGGTATGCCTGAGCCGGAAAGTATTCCGCTTGTATTTTTGAGGTAATACCAGCCGGAAACTGGTAAGCTTCGCTATGTAGCGAGAAATGCGTTCCAGAGGGGCGCATTTTTTGCAAACTAAACATCTGTTCCGGTGAATTGTGCCGTAGATTACTGACTATTTGCAAAATGAAATTGAAATCTTTTACCTTTGCCGGCTTACTCTTCAGCGCTGCTTGCCTGGCCCACGCGGCTCCGCAAGCTTTGGGCTCTTCCCACGCGCTGGTCATTGAAGAAGGTACCGGCAAGATTTTGCTGGAAAAGAGCCCCGATGCGGTGGTTCCCATTGCTTCACTGACCAAGCTGATGACCGCCATGGTGGTGTTGGATGCCAAGCCTGATATGGAAGAGCGGGTGCGTATAGAAAAGGACGATGTGGATACCCTCAAGCACAGCGCTTCGCGCGTGCCGGTAGGCGCCACCATCCCCAAGAAAGATTTGCTGCTGATGGCGCTGATGTCGTCGGAAAACCGCGCGGCAGCTTCGCTGGCGCGCACTTATCCGGGCGGCATGCCTGCCTTCATGGCGGCAGTGCAGGCCAAGATCAAGGCGCTGGGCCTGACCAATACCGTGATAGAAGAGCCTACCGGGCTCTCGCCCAACAACAGGTCCAATGCCGTTGACTTGGCCAAGATGGCCGAAGCAGCGACGAAATATCCCGATATCGTGCGCATTACCACCGACAGTGCAGAGCGCGTGCAAATTAACGGACGCGAGCTGCAGTATCACAATTCCAATCGCCTGGTCGGCCGCAAGGGCTGGGACATCGGCCTGTCCAAGACCGGTTTCACCAATGAGGCCGGAAATTGCCTTATCATGCGCATCAACGCAGCCGGCAAAGCAGCCATCCTGGTCTTGCTGGATGCCAAGGCCAACTCGGCTCGCCTGTTTGACGCGATGAGCATACGGCGCCTGCTGTCGGGTGAAAAAGAAGAACGTGTCGCGTCGCATGGAGGCGGCCGTCACCGGCACCACCATACTACCTCGGCTTGATACTACTGCGCCGCGCGTTGCAATAGAATGTCCACGTCGCGCCAAACATAGCGCAAGGTCGGCACGTTGCCGCCGCCCGGCGGCGACCACATTTCCTCGTCGGCCTTGACCCCGCCCATCCTGTCGTAAAAGCGCCTGGCCTGGCGATTTTCTTCCAATACCCACAGGAACAGGCCGCGCCCCGGGTGCGTGTTGCGGCACCAGGCGGCCACCTCGGCCATTAATTTCACGCCTATGTTGCGGCCTTTGAAATCCGGGTCGACATGCAGATTATCCAGGTAGCTGCCCCACTCGGCATCGGCATCGCCATAAGCGCAGGCAAACCCCAGCAAGCGTCCGTCTTCTTCCGCCACCACGACATACTGCTCTGCATCGTCGGCTTGCATGCGCTCCTGCCACACCGCCATGCGCTCTGCCAACACTTCGTGGTCCAGATAGTCGTCGCTCAGCATGCCGCGATAACCGAGGCGCCAGTTCAGCGCGTGCAGGTTTGCAATGGCGGCGGCATCGGAAGGCAGGGCGTTGCGGATTTGCATTGGGCGTCTCTGAAGTCTGTTTGGTGCCTGATATTGTGAACTGCTTTGCCGTGTTTGTCATGCCGCGCTTCTTTTGCCGCGCTTCTCATGTTCTGATTTTCCCACCTATCTCAGGCCGTTCCATATCACTGGTTTGGCAAAAAAAAAGACCCGGTCCAAGGCCGGGTCCTGCGGGGAGCGCGCGTAGATTATTTCTTAGTCGCGGAGGCCGATGCGCTAGCAGAGGCGGGAGCGCTGGCGGAAGCGGAAGCACTGCCGCTTGCTGCCTTGGCTTCCTCTTTTGCTGCCTTATGCTTGTGATGCTTGGCTTTCGTAGTCATGGGCTTCTCTGCGGCTGGTGCAGCGGCTGCGCTGGCAGCAGGTGCAGCGCTGGCTGCAGGTGCGCTTGCGGAAGCGGAGGCCTTGGCCGGTGTTTGTGCAAATGCAGCGCCCATGGTGAAAGTAGTAGCGATGAGAGCGATGATCAGTTTGTTCATGGTAAGTTCCTTTCAGTGTTGCGTAGCAATTTCTACGTGAGCTTATAACGCCAACGGCCCCTTGTCTGTTGACGGCTAAAGTGTTTCCAGATGTTTCAGCCAGGATGAGCCCTTCTCTGCGTGCAAGCGACGCATCGCGTAAAATCCAGGGTTTCGATTAGCGGTTTACACAATGAATTCCAGCATGCAGCGTCTTTGGCTCACTCTTACCCTGGCCGGATTGTCGATGATAGGGGCGCTCGCCATCGACACCTATCTGCCTTCTTTTCCTGCCATCGCCAAGGCTTTCGAGGTGGGTCCTGTGTTGCTGCAGCAAAGCCTCAGCCTGTTCTTGTTTACCTTCGCCTTCATGATGCTGTTTTACGGCACCTTATCCGATTCGTTTGGGCGCCGCCCAGTCATTTTGTGTGCCCTGCTGCTGTACACGCTGGCATCGTTCGGCGCAGCCGCCGCACCTTCTTACGGCTGGTTGCTGGCTTGCCGTGTATTACAAGGGCTGGCGGCGGGTGCTGGCTCCGTGGTGGGAACCGCGATCGTTCAAGATAAATTTTCGGGTGCGGCGGCGCAGCGCATGATGTCGCATATCATGATGGTGTTCGGCCTGGCGCCGGCGATTGCGCCGATACTGGGCGGCTGGTTGCAAGTGAGCTTCGGCTGGCGCTCCATTTTTATATTCCTGGGCGCCTTCGGCACATTGATGATCGTCAGTTGCTATCGAAGCCTGCCTGAAAGCTTGCCCAGTGCATCGCGTCATCCTTTCCATCCGGTCCTGATCGCGGCCAACTACCTGAAGGTGCTGCGCCGGCGCCAGTTCCTGCTGCTGGGATTTGCGGTGGGCTTAAGTTTTGGCGGCCTGGCCTTGTACATAGGCTCGGCGGCAAACTTTGTCATGCACATCCTTCACCTGCCGGAAACGGCGTTTGGCTGGATGTTTATACCGCTCATCAGCGGTATGGTGATAGGTTCGGCATTGTCCGCCAAGATCGCTGCGCGCGTAGCCGCCAGAAAAATCATCTGGACCGGATTCGGTCTCATGACCACGGCCTGCGTCTTTAATGTCAGCTATAACTATTTCTTTGTGGCGGAGATACCGTGGGCAGTACTGCCGCTGATGTTATATGCCTTTGGATTGGCCCTGTCGACGCCGGCGATCACCTTGCAGGCCCTGAGTCAGTTTCCTGAAAATCGCGGCCTGGCTTCATCCATGCAGTCATTCTTGCAGATGGCGGTGTTTGCACTGGTGTCCGGCCTGGTAGCTCCGCTCTTGTTCGAAAGCGCGCTCAAGATGGCCTGCGGTGTCAGCATTGGCCTTGCACTGAGTTTTGTCTTTTGGATATTGGGCCGGCCCAAGGCGGCGCAGCCGGAAGAGCAGGCGGCTTAAGATGAGCTCTAAGCACCAGCCGCGCCGGAGTCATCCCGGCAAGGCTGGTGGGAGCTAGTGAACTGTAACAGTTAAGCCAAATCCTTATGGCTATTGATAACGCGTGAGACGATGCCGTATTTGATCGCATCTTCCGCGCCCATCCAGTAGTCGCGTTCCATGTCTTGCATCACCTTGTCGAGTGTCTGGCCCGTTTCTGTAGACACTTCCTTGGCTATGCGCTCCCTGGTCTTGATGATTTCCTTGGCGTGGATGGCAATGTCGGACGCCTGGCCGCCGGTACCGCCGCCTGGCTGATGGATCATGAAGCGGGTATTGGGCAGACAGACGCGCCTTTCTTTGGGGGCGGCCAGGAAAATGTGCGTGCCGGCGCTGGCAACCCATCCTGTACCTATGGTGGTGACCGGAGCGCGTACGAAACGTATCATGTCGTGGATGGCGTCGCCCGATTCCACGTGGCCGCCGGGAGAGGAAATCAGCATATGGATAGGCGCATCCGACTCTTCCGAGAGGGCGATCAAACGTTCGCAGGTCGCGCGCGCGGTCTGATGATTGATTTCGCCGAATACCATGACATAGCGCGACTTGAACAGCAGGCGCCCTTCAATGCGGTCGTGTTTTTCGTGGTCTTTGGCTTCGGGCTTGTCGCTAGGTTCTTCGTGTGGTGCTTCCATTATTTTCTCCAATATCGGTCTGGCTCGCGTCCGGCGAATTCCGGAGCACAAAGTCAATGTACCCGTAGCATATCAGATACTCAATGTGCGAGATGCGTCTGGGCTCGGCCAGCGTCACATAGCGGCTTATTTGGCTTGGGCCTTGGCCGCCAGCTGGCGCTTTGCCCAAGCCAGTTCGCCGAATTGCGCGAGGCCCTTGATGTTCTTTTGTTGCGCCGCCAGCCAAGTGCAACTATAGGTTTCTCCGCTCTGGTCCAAGGCGTACAGGGATTGGTGCAGCGTCTTAATTTCCGCTTGCAAGGCGGTAAGTTGAGCCTGGGGCCAGCCGGCGCGCTTGCCCATCTGCAAGGCAAAAAAACGGCCGGTGAGATTTTCGTCATAACGGCTCAATTTGTCGGCAATATCGCTGCAGAGCTGCCGTTGGTTGCTGTCCCTGAGTTCGCCGCGCAGGCAAGGGGCCAAGGCGCTGGCGTAGGCTGGCGTGGCCTGCGCAGCGTACGCTCCGTACAGGTCTAGCGCCATTCCGACTTGCAGTTCCGGCGCCTGTGCCGAACCCGCCGCACTGGTCAGTATGGCGGGTAAGTAAGGCAGGCGCAGATTGACGCTGCCGGCCTTCGATATTTGAAAAAGGGCGTCATCACGCGTTGCATAATCCGCACGTTGGAGCGCGTCGTCGGCGACAAATATCCAGGGGGCGGCATTGCCGGGATCCAGCTGCGCCCAACGGGTAGCTGTGATGGAGAGGCAGGCCTGAGTGAGTTTTTGCGGATCGTGGGCGGTGCAGGCATGAAACGCCGCCGCATAGCTAGCAGGGTCGCGGGAATCGCCGGCCAGCCTCACTAACGGCCCCAAGGCCGCAAGGGTCGCCGCGTTGGACGTTCTGTCCGTTTGTTGAGCGCAATTGTCCGCTTCGGCACATTCCGGATGCGTGTCCCGATAGACTTGCATGGCTTCGATGTCTGCGTATAGTACGGCGGCATAACCGCCTAAGGCGCGCTCGCGTTCCTCGGCACTGTCTTGAAGTTGGCGAACCGTGTATTGCAGCGCGGAGTGTGTCGCACCCCTAAGTTGGGGCGGCACCTGGTCGTCGACGCGCTTGATAGCGCCATATCCACACCATACTAGGTCTGGTTCGGATTTGGCGGGAGTTTGCGCCGGGGAAAAAGTGGTGGGCGGGATAGTCCCGGCGCGCAAAGCTGTAGCGGGCGAGGTGGCGGTTTTTTGCATTTCAGCATCCCCGCGCGCGTCGTCCCGAAAAAAAATCAGGTAGGCGAAAATGACGGCGAGCACAGGGATAAGCGGCCAAACATAGCGTAGCCCGCGTAAGCGCCGCCCTATGTCCACGCTAGGGTCAGGCCAGGCCGCGTGACTGCAGCACTTCCCATATCGCCAGCAAAAACACGATCAAGCCTATAGATATGGCTAATACCAAGGGCCAGGACAGAACTTTGCGCGGCTGATGACTCAGTTTATGGCTCATGATTCAAACAAATCTGCAGATGGTTAATAATTAAATATAACGCGTCTGGCGGAAAAAAGTTTACTTTCCCTCAGGGTGTAGAGTTTTACCGCCAGGCACGATCGGTTCGCTCTCAGCCGCAAAGAGTGGGGTAGGGAATGCCTCACTGTCCAGTTGACCCGGCTCAGAAAGGAAGCTTGTCTTTTGCGTGCCTCAGCAGCAAATCCGGCGGCGCAAAGCGCTCTCCATAGGTTTGGCGCAGCTGTTGTGCGCGCTCCAGGAATTGTTGCACGCCTACATGGTTGATAAATTGGATAGCCCCGCCCGTCCAGGCGGGGAAGCCTATGCCCAAGATGGACCCTACGTTGGCATCGCGCACCGATTCCAATACATTTTCCTGCAGGCAGCGCAGCGTTTCCAGGCTCTGGATATAGAGCATGCGGTCGCACACGTCTTCAAACGGCAAATCGTAGCCGGGTTTGAAGTAGAGCGCGCTGAGCTGAGGCCACAGGAATTTCTTGTGTCCATCTTTCGGGTACTCGTAAAATCCCGCGCCGGCTGCCTTGCCCGGACGTTTGTGTTCTGTCACCATTTGCTCCACGATCGCCATGGCAGGATGCGGCGTCCATGTCAAACCGTCGGCGTCCAGGTCGGCCTTGGCTTGCTGCATGACGCGTAAGGACAAGGTAAGCGCGACTTCGTCTTGTACCGCCAGCGGCCCGACCGGCATGCCAACCGACAAAGCGGCATTTTCTATCAGCGCCGGCGCCAGCCCTTCACCCAGCATGGCAATACCCTCGTTGACGAAGGTAGCGAACACGCGGCTGGTAAAAAAAACTCGCGCGTCGTTGACGACGATGGGCGTCTTGCCCAACTGCTGCACAAAATCATAGGCGTGCGCCAAAGTCTGGTCGCTGGTGTGCCGGCCTTTGATGATTTCTACCAGCTGCATCTTCTCTACCGGAGAGAAAAAGTGCAGGCCGATGAATCGCTGCGGCTCGGAAAAGGCCAGCGCCAGGCCGCTGATCGGCAGGGTAGAAGTGTTCGACGCCATGATGCCCAGTTCGCTCAGGTAAGCCTCGGCTTCAGTGGTGACTTGCGCCTTTAGTTCGCGCTGTTCATAGACCGCTTCTATGATCAGGTCGCAATTCTGCAAGTCTGCGGGATCTGCGGTGGCGTGAATCTGTTTTAGTTGTGCCGCGGCCAGCTCCGGGCTCAGGCGGCCTTGTTGGACGTTTTTCTCCCAAGCGGCGGCGATCGCTTGCTTGCCTTTGTCGGCGTGCTCCTGGTCTAGGTCCTTTAAGACGCAGGCTATGCCGCGCACGGCGCTCACGGCGGCAATGCTGGCGCCCATCATGCCGGCGCCGAGTATGCCCAGCTTGCCGACCTTCCATTTAGCCATATCCTTGGGCCGGCTCTTGCCGGCGCCGATTTCCTGCATCTGGAAAAACAGGGTGCCTATCATGTTCTTGGACACTTGCCCGGTGACCAGCCTGGTGAAGTAGCGGCCCTCTATCTTCAGGGCATTGTCAAAGTCGACTTGCGCACCTTCTACCATGGCGGCCAGTATGGCTTCGGGCGCTGGATAGTTGCCGCGGGTCTTTTCGCGCAGCATGGCGGGCGCCGCCATGATCATAGGCATCAACTTGGGTGAGTTGGGGGCGCCGCCCGGCAGCTGGTAGCCCTCGTTGTCCCAGGCTTGCCGGGCTTGCGGGTGCTGGCGTATCCACGCGATTGCCTGTTGCCGCATGTCGTCTGGATCTCGCGCGATGGTATGCACCAGGCCGGCCTTGCAGGCGGCATCGACCGGCAATTGCCTGCCCTCGACCAGATAGGGCATGGCTTCCAGCAATCCCAGCAGCCTTACCGTGCGGACTACGCCGCCGGCGCCCGGCAGCAAGCCCAAAGTCACCTCGGGAAAGCCTATTCTGGTCTTGGGGTTGTCAAGCGCGACGCGGTAGTGGCAGGCCAGGGCCAGCTCTAGTCCGCCGCCCAGGGCGCTGCCGTTGATGGCGGCCACCACAGGCTTGCCCAGCAGCTCCAGGCGGCGCAACACCGCCTTGTTCTGCTCCACCATGCGGTAGCAGTCCTGTGCCTGATCGGGGGTGATGTTGATCAGTTCGCGCAGGTCGCCGCCGGCGAAGAAAGTCTCCTTGGCCGAGGTGAGGATGACACCGGCGATACTCTCCTTTTCTTGCTCCAGACGGTTCACCGTTTCGCCCAGCGCCGTTTGAAACGCGGCATTCATGGTATTGACGGCTTGCTGGGGCATATCTATCGTGAGTGTGACGATATGTTCGGAATCTTCGCTGTAGTTGATCATGGTTGTCTCTGCCGATGTGCGACGGATAATTGGTTTGCGCTTGTATGCTTGTATTAGCGTGCGGTCTGCTTGTGGCTTAGCCGGGATGATCGGGGTTCAGGTCCGCTCAATAATTGTCGCGATGCCCATACCGCCGCCCACACACAGGGTGATCAGGCCGCGCCGCAATTGCCTTGCTTCCAGCTCGTCGATCAGGTTGCCCAGCAACATGCAGCCGGTCGCTCCCAGGGGATGTCCCAAGGCGATAGAGCCGCCGTTGACGTTGACTTTGTCTTCCGGCACGCGCAGGTCTTTCATGAACTTCATCACGACGGCGGCGAAGGCTTCGTTGACTTCGAACAAGTCGATATCTTCTATGCCTAGCCCCGCCTTGGCCAGGGCTTTCAACGTGGCCGGGCCGGGGCCGGTCAACATGATGGTGGGATCGGTGCCAGTCACGGCAGAGGCGACGATGCGCGCGCGCGGCACCAGACCCAGGCGCTTGCCCATCGCTGCGCTGCCTATCAACGCCAACGCGGCGCCATCCACGATGCCGGAGGAATTACCGGCAGTATGCACGTGCTGTATACGCTCTACTTGCGGGTATTTGCGAATTGCCACACTATCAAAGCCCATCTTGCCGGGCAATTCAAACGAGGCCTTCAGCATGCCCAGGGCCTCCATGCTGGTCTTGGCTTTGATGAATTCATCTTCGGCCAATACCGTCAAGCCGTTGATATCGCGCACAGGGCGCAGTGATTTGAAGCGGCCGGCGGCTCTGGCTGCGGCGGCTTTTTGCTGTGAGCGCAGGGCGAAGGCATCGACGTCTACACGCGAAAAGCCTTCCAGCGTGGCTATCAGGTCGGCACCTATGCCCTGCGGCAGGAAGTCGGTTTGCAGACTGGTTTCCGGGTCGGCCGCCCAGGCGCCGCCGTCCGAGCCCATGGGGACGCGCGACATGGATTCCACGCCGCCCGCCA